>DHCFI07803__coassemble_1347_pt1 | contig 21996 bp, 19 predicted proteins | sample DHCFI07803__metabat2_low_PE_024 | metagenome-assembled genome bin DHCFI07803 | reverse complement strand
GGGGAGGGGCGAGGGGCTGAGGGAGTTGAGGGGTTGAGGGGTTGAGAGGTTGAGGGGCTGAGGGGTTGAGGGGTTGAGGGGGAACGAAGATCGATGGGATCGAGGAGTCTCCCGGCCACGCAAAGCCGCCCTTCGAGAGAAAGATGTCCAGCGGCCAGAAAGAGGTGGTTTGCCACTTCTTTCTGTCCACTGGACATCTTTTTGCGGGGTTAGGGCTGCAGCGCCGCGCCGACGGGTCGGCGGGGCCAGCACGGCGGCGTGGGCAGAGCCGGCGGAAACCAGCCGCGCTGCCGGGCCACGCCGCCGCGCGGCACCCCACCTAGAATGCGATGACGCCCACGATGGCGGCGTTGAGCAGGTTGACGCACAGACCCGCGAACAGGGCCAGCGGGCCATTCTTCGCCACCTCGCCGCGACGCTCCGGCGCCAGCGCGCCGATGGAACCGATCTGGATGGCGATGGACGACAGGTTGGCGAAACCGGCCAGGGCGAACGTCGCGATCATGACCGACTTCGGGTCCAGGGAGTCGACGTGCTCGCCGAAGGAGGTGTAGCCGACGAACTCGTTGAGGATCGTCTTCTGGCCGATGAAGTTGCCGACCAGGCCGGCGTCGTCCCACGGCACGCCGATCAGCCACGCGATAGGCGCGAAGATGGCGCCGAACAGCCCCTCGAGGGACCAGTTGTCCTGGCCGAACCAGCCGCCGATGCCGCCGAGGAAGGCGGACAGCATGGCGATCGTCGCGATGAAGGCGATGAGCAGGCAGCCGACGATGACGGCGATGCGGCCGCCGTTCATGGCGCCGGCGCCGAGGGCGTCGATGACGTTCTTGGACTCGGTGTCGCGGACGTCGCGGACGGAGGCGTCGAGGTCGGACTCCTCGGTCTCGGGCCAGAAGGCCTTCGCGATGATCAGCGAGCCCGGCGCGTTCATGATCGACGCGGCCAGCAGGTACTCAAGGGGCGCGCCGAGCAGGGAGTAGCCGATCAGGGTCGAGCCGGCGACGGAGGCGAAACCGCCGGTCATGCAGGTGAACAGCTCGGACTTGGTCAGCTTGGGCAGGTACGGCTTGATCACCAGCGGCGCCTCGGATTGCCCGAGGAAGATCACGGTCGACGCCCACACGGATTCGACCTTCGACGTGCCCAGGATGAACTTCAGGGCGGTGCCGACGTAGTCGACGAAGTACTGCACGACCCGCAGGTAGTACAGGGCGCCGAGGATCGCGCCGAGGAAGATGATCACGGGCAGCACGTTGAGGGCGAAGACGAATCCGTTGTCCTCGCCGAACAGGCCGCCGAAGACGAAGGACGTGCCTTCGCCGGTGAAGTCGATGAGTTTTTCGATGGCGTGCGCGGTGCTCTTGAGCGCCTGGAAGCCGGGCTCCCATTTCAGCACGAGCAGCGCGAACAGCACCTGCAGGCCGAGGCCGACGCCGAGGGTGCGCCAGTTGATGGATTTGCGGTGCTTGGAGAAGGTGATGGCGACGCCGAAGATCAGGATGATGCCGAGCAGACCCTGTAGCCGTTCCATTGTTTCTTCCGTTCTTTAGGGGTGGCCGTGGTTGGGGGGTTGGCCGTCGTGGGGTTGGCCGAGGTTAAAGGGCGGTGGCGCGGGGACCGTTACCGCAGGTCGTCGGGGCCGAAGGCGTGGGGGAGGATCTCGGCGAAGTCGATCGAGATGGGCTCGCCTGGCTTGACGACGCTCATGTGGTCGCCGTCCGCCGCGCCTGCTTCGGGAATGCCCGCATCGGCAGTGCCGGTGCCGCCAGCCGCTTCGCGGCGGGGGCCTTCGACGATGACCCGCTGGCAGCCGAACTCGTTGAGCACCTGGCGGCAGGCACCGCAGGGGTGGCACGGCGCGGCATCGCGGCCGACGATGGCGCACGCGACGATGCGCGCCCCCGGCCCGTGTTCGGCGACCATGCGGAACACGGCGGTGCGCTCCCCGCAATTGGTCAAACCGTAGGAGGCGTTTTCCACGTTGCATCCGGTCACCACGGTGCCGTCGTCAAGCAAAAGCGCCGCCCCCACCGGGAACCCGGAGTAGGCGACGTAGGAGTTGGCGGTGGCCGCGCGGGCGCGTTCCAGCAGTTCGGCGTCGGTGATGGACATGACTGCCGCGGTCCTTTCTGGAGGTCGGACGCTCGCCGGGTGCTGCGCCGGGAACGTTGGCCCGGCAGAAGGCCGCCGGAAGGCGTACGACGACGACCCGCATCACAGTAGAACTATTGGAAAACGTCCTGTTGACATTTGTTCTAGGCCTCACGATAATCGAAGCCGAACAAGTCCACAAGACCACAATTCCGGGCACCCGCGAACGGTGCGCGACCGCCACCATCCGGCCGCCGCCGACGCACCACCACCGCCCGGGCGAGCTTCGGAGGAGCGAGGACGATGGCGGAAAAATTCGACGTAGTCGACGTGATCAAGGTCAAGCGCGATGGCGGGGTGCTGCCCGACGACCAAATCGATTGGGTCGTCGACGCGTACACCCGCGGCGTCGTCGCCGACGAGCAGATGGCGGCGCTGGCCATGGCCATCTTCATCAACGGCATGGAGCGCCCCGAGATCGCGCGCTGGACCGACGCGATGATCCGCTCGGGCGAGACCATGGACTTCTCCTCGCTGGGCAAGCCCACCGCCGACAAGCACTCCACCGGCGGCGTCGGCGACAAGATCACCCTGCCGCTCGCCCCGCTGGTGGCCAGCTACGGCGTCGCGGTGCCGCAGCTGTCCGGCCGCGGGCTCGGCCACACCGGAGGCACCCTGGACAAGCTCGAGGCCATCCCCGGCTGGCGCGCGGACCTGACCAACGACGAGCTGATGACCATCCTCCGCGACCCCGGCTGCGTCATCTGCGCCGCGGGCACCGGCCTGGCGCCGGCGGACAAGAAGCTCTACGCGCTGCGCGACATCACCTCCACCGTCGACTGCATCCCGCTGATCGCCAGCTCGATCATGAGCAAGAAGATCGCCGAGGGCACCGATTCGCTGGTGCTCGACGTCAAGGTCGGGTCGGGCGCGTTCATGAAGGACGAGGCGATGGCCCGCGAGCTGGCCCGCACCATGGTCGACCTGGGCAAGGACGCCGGCGTCGACACCGTCGCGTTGCTCACCGACATGTCGGTGCCGCTGGGCCGCTGCATCGGCAATGCGCTGGAGGTCCGCGAGTCCGTCGAGGTCCTCGCCGGCGGCGGTCCCGAGGACGTCGTCGAGCTGACGTTGGCGCTGGCCCGGGAGATGCTGTCGGCGGCGGGACAGCCGGATGCCGACGTGGAAAAGGCGCTTGCCGACGGTCGCGCGATGGACACCTGGAACGCCATGATCCGCGCCCAGGGCGGGGACCCGGAGGCTGCGCTGCCGACGGCGCGCCACACGCACGACGTAGTGGCCGACGCCGATGGCGTGGTCACCGAGCTGGACGCCCTGGCGCTCGGCGTCGGTTCGTGGCGCCTGGGCGCCGGCCGCGCCCGCAAGGAGGACCCGGTGCAGGCGGGCGCCGGCATCGAGCTGCACGTCGGGCTCGGCGACACCGTGACCAAGGGGCAGAAGCTGTTCACCCTGCACACCGACGACGAGGACCGGTTCGAGCGCGCCCTCGAGTCCACCCTGCCCGGCGTCGCCGTCGAGGCCGATGGCGTCGCCCCGGAGCGCAAGGTCATCATCGACCGGATTTCGTAGCGCGCCCACGGCTCCGCGGCGCCTTTTGCCGCGGGGCCGTCCGACTCGCCCCGGAACCATCGCCCCCACACGCACACACACCTTCCCCGCTCCCCTCCTCCCCGCACTCCACCGCACTTCCCCGCTTTTCCCCCCGCTTTCCCCGCTTTTCCCCGAAAGGACTCCACCACCATGACTTCCCGCGCCGACGTCGCCCGCATGATCGACCACACCCTGCTCAAGCCGGAGGCGACCCCGGACCAGGTCTCCGCGCTCATCGACGAGGCCGCCGAGCTCGGCTGCTTCTCGGTGTGCGTCTCCCCCAACCAGCTGCCGGTGTCGACGCCGGAGTCCGTGGCCGTGGCCACCGTCGTCGGCTTCCCGTCCGGCGCCCACAAGCCGGAGATCAAGGCCGCCGAAGCCGCCCGCGCGGTGGAGGACGGCGCCGACGAGGTCGACATGGTCATCAACCTGTCCAAGGCCGCGACCGGCGATTGGGACGCGGTCGAGGCCGACATCCGCGCCGTCCGCGAGGCGATCCCGAATGCGCTGCTCAAGGTGATCATCGAGTCCGCGGTGCTTGACGACGACGCCATCGTCGCCGCATGCCGTGCCTCGGAGTCCGCGGGCGCCGACTTCGTGAAGACCTCCACCGGCTTCCACCCCGCCGGCGGCGCCTCGGCGCATGCGGTGAAGATCATGCGCGACACCGTCGGCGACCGTCTGGGCGTGAAGGCCTCCGGTGGCATCCGCGACGCCGCTGCCGCCGAGGAGATGATCGCCGCCGGCGCCTCCCGCCTGGGCCTGTCCAGCTCCGCGGCCGTGCTCGAGGGTCTGGAATAGGCCCCGATGACCGACCACGCCCACGCTTCCGACACTGGCGGCGCCCCCACCCCTGGCTCCGACAACGGCGCCACCCCCGACTCCAACAACGGCACCGACACCACCACTGTCACCGACCCGGCCGTCCTCGAGGCGGCCCGCGAATGGCTCGCGCATGACCCCGACGACGCCACCCGCGACGAGCTGTCGACGCTGATCCAGAAGGCCGAGTCCGGCGGATCGGCGGCCACCACCGACGCCGCCGACGCGGCCGCCGAGCTCGCCGACCGCTTCTCCGGCCCGCTGACCTTCGGCACCGCCGGCCTGCGCGGCGAGGTCGGCGCGGGCGAGTCCCGCATGAACCGCGCCACCGTCATCCGCGCCACCGCCGGCCTGTGCGCCCATCTGCGCGACATCGTCGGCGAGGGTTTCACGGTCGTCGTCGGCTGCGACGCCCGCCACGGCTCGTCGGACTTCCACCGCGACGCCGCCGCCGTCATCGCCGCCGCCGGCGGTCGCGCGTTGGCCCTGCCGCCGCAGCTGCCGACCCCCGTGACCGCCTTCGCCGTGCGCCACCTGGGCGCCGACGCCGGCGTCATGGTCACCGCCAGCCACAATCCGCCGCGCGACAACGGCTACAAGGTCTACCTCGGTGGACGGGCCGTGGACTCGGACGAACGCCGCGGCGTGCAGATCATCGCCCCGCACGACGCCGCCATCGCCGCCCACATCGCCGCGGCTCCCCCGGCCGACGAGGTCCCGCGCGACGAGGACGCCGTCGAACACCTCGGCCCCGAACTCCTCGACGCCTACGTCGCCCAGGCCACGTCCCTGGCGTCGTCGTCGGATCCGGCGGACCGGGCGGCGACGCGGATCGTCGTCACGCCGATGCACGGCGTCGGCGGCGAGACCATCACCCGCGTGCTGCGCGAGGCCGGGTTCACCGACGTCGCCGTCGTCGAGGAGCAGTTCGCGCCGGACCCGGATTTCCCGACCGTCGCCTTCCCCAACCCCGAGGAGGACGGCGCTCTGGACCTGGCGTTCGCGCTGGCCCGCGACCGCGGCGCCGACGTGATCATCGCCGCCGACCCGGATGCCGACCGCTGTTCGGTGGCCATTCCCGACGCGGCCTTCGACGGAGGGTGGCGCCAACTGTCCGGCGACGAGATCGGCGCGCTGCTCGGCGAGATGATCGCCGCTCAGGTCGAGGCCGGACGGGCTGGCGACGGGCCGTCGCAAAGCAAGGAAGCGGGCGGCGAGGAAACAGACGCCGGCCACCGGCCGACGCTGGCGAACTCGATCGTGTCCTCGCGCCTCAACGCGCGCATCGCCGCGGCCCACGGGCTGGACCACGCGACGACGCTGACCGGCTTCAAGTGGATCGCCGGCACCCCGGGCATGGTGTTCGGCTACGAGGAGGCCATCGGCTACTGCACCGATCCGGCGCGCGTGCGCGACAAGGACGGGGTGACGGCGGCGGTGCGGGTGGCCGATCTGGTCGCGAAGCTGAAGTCGGAGGGCCGCGGCCCCGCGGATCTGCTCGACGACCTCGCCCGCGCCCACGGCCTGCACGCCACCGCGCCGCTGACGTTCCGCGTCGAGGACACCGCGCTCATCGCCGAGGGCATGGCCCGCCTGCGCGCCAACCCGCCGGAGACGCTGGCGGGGTCGGCCGTCACCGCCGTCCATGATTTGTCCGACGGGTGGGACGGTCTGCCGCCGACCGACGGGCTGATGCTGTTCACCGAGGCCGACGACCGCGTCATCGCGCGCCCGTCCGGCACCGAGCCGAAGCTGAAGTGCTACCTCGAGGTGATCGTGCCCGTCGAGGGCGGCGACGGCAGTGGCGGTGGTGCGGGGCCCGACGGTGCGCCCGTCCCCCACGACGCCGCCGCCGGCCGGCTGCACGTCATCGCCGCCGAGCTGTCGGAGGTCCTGGGGATGTAGGCGGCTGCGCCCGTTGCTTTGCGACGGGCCGGCCACGACCCTGACATGAGGCCGACGGATGCACCCAACCCCGGACGCTTCCGCCAATTCGTCGCATGAATTCGCGGAAGCGTCCGGGGTTGCATGCACGCGAGCGCCTACCCCAGGTGCGGGCAGAACTGCTTGCCAGCGGAACTCGCACCCGCACCCGCCGCGCTGCCCGCACCTACCCCAGGTGCGGGCAGTACGGCTTTCCGGCGCCGGCCGCCCCGTCAGGCCTTGCCGCCTCGTCCGCGCCCGGCTCTTCCACGGCGGCGCGGTGCCGTTCGTCGAGCGCCCGGAACAGCGCCGTGTTCAGGCGGAACGCGAGGACGGCCTCGGCCAGGACGCGGTCGCGGACGTCGTCGTGAAGCTCGAGGGCGTCGAGCCGCTCGCGGTAGGCGTCGCGGTACGGCTTGATCTTGCCCAGGGCGGAGAAGTCGTAGAATGCGGCGCCCTCGCCGTCGATGCCGTAGTGGTCGCGCAACCGGCGGGCGATGATCTGCCCGCCGGACAGGTCGCCGAGGTAGCGCACGTAGTGGTGGGCCAGCAGCGATGCGGCGTCGCGGGCGCGGGCCAGCTCGGTCAGCCGGTTGACGTAGGCGGCGGTCGGCGGCAGCGCCTCGATGGACGAGCGCCACCGCGGGCCGACGAGGAATCCCAGGTCCCGCTCCAGCGCGTCGTGGCGCTCCAGGCGCTCGTCGGCGATGGCGGCGCCCTCGGGGGTGTCGGCGATGGACCGCACCGCGTCCTCCAGCGCGCCGTAGACGAACCACAGTTGGCCGGCGAGGTCGGCGGCGGCGCAGGCGTGGAGTTCGCCGTCGAGCAGTGCGCTCATGAACCCGGAGTTTTCGGCGTCGTCGTGGGCGGCTGCGGTGGCTTCCCGGAGCCGGGTGGTCAGGCGTTCGGTGGTCGTCTGGAGCATGTCGCCCCTCCTTGCTGGTCGTTGTCGGGTGGTCGTTGTCGGGTGGTTGCTTCGGTTGGCCGTTGCTTTACGACGCCGCCGTCGCGCGTCGTCCGCCGCGCGCGGGCACGATGACGGGGTTGCCCGCCGAGTCGGCGAGGACTTCGACGTCGAGGCCGTAGACGTCGCCGATGAGGTCGGCGGTGAGCGTCTCGGCGGGTGCGCCGGCGGCGACGACGCGGCCGCCGTCGAGGACGATGACGTCGTCGGCGTGCGCCGCGGCGGCCGCCAGATCGTGGAGGACCACGACCACGGTCACGCCCCGCCGCGCCCGCGCCGCGACGAGGGCCAGCACCGATTCGGCGTGGCGCAGGTCCAGTGCCGCGGTCGGCTCGTCGAGGAGCAGCACCGGGGTGTCCTGCATGAGCACCCGCGCGCAGTGCACGCGGGCCAGCTCGCCGCCGGACAGGACGGTGACGGGGCGGTCGAGGAGGTGCGCGACGTCGCAGTCGGCGATGACGCGCCGGCGCAGCCCGGGGTCGGGTTCTCCCCAGGGGGCGCGGCCGAATTCGATGACCTCGCCGGCGGTGAACGGCACCGTGGCGGGGTGCGACTGCGGCAGCACCGCCCGCAGGCGCGCCCGCTCGCGGATCGGCGTCGCCGCCAGATCGGCGCCGCCCCAGGTCACGGCGCCAACCTCCGGTGCGACGTCGCCCGACAGCGCCGCGAGCAACGTCGACTTGCCCGCGCCGTTGGGCCCGACGAGCGCGGTGACGCGGCCGGGGGATGCGGTGGCGGAGACGTCGTCAAGCAACACCCGCCCCGACCTGCGGACGGTGACCCCCGACGCCGCCAGGGCCCGTGAGGAGCGCGGGGCGGCGAGGATGTCGCGGATGTCGGGGGCCCTCATCGCCGCACCGCCCTTCCGCCGCGCAGCAGCAGCCAGAAGAACAGGGGGCCGCCGACCAGGGAGGTCAGCATGCCCAGCGGCAGATCCGCGCCGACGACGAGGGTGCGGGCGGCGAGGTCCGCGAGCGTGGCGACCAGCGCGCCGCCGAGCAGCGACGCCGGCAGCAGCGCCCGATGGCCGGGCCCGAGGATGAGCCGCAGCGCATGCGGCACGACCAGGCCGATGAAGACGATGATCCCGGAAAACGCCACGCCCACCGCGACGACCAGCGCCGTCAGGCCAATGACGATGCGGCGCAGCTTGGCGACGTCGACGCCCAGGTGACCGGCCTGCGCCTCCCCCAGGCCCAGCAGGTCGAGGCGGCGGGCCAGCGCCCACATCACCGCGGCCGCCGGGACGGTGACGGCGGCGACGATGGCCGCCGACGTCCAATCGCCGCCGGCGAAGCTGCCCATCTGCCAGAAGACGATGCGGTCGCGGGCGGCGGGTTCGGCGATGAACGTCAGGCCCGAGACGATGCCGCCGCACACCGCGTTGACGGCGACGCCGACGAGGATGATGCGGGCGACGTCGCGGCCGCCGCGGGCCGTGGCCGCGACGATGGCCGTGGCCGCCGCGCCGCCCAGGAAGGCACCGGCGGCGATGGCCCAGTCGGCCGCCGCCGCGCCGAGTGCCGCGGGCAGCGCCGCACCACCGGCGACGGTGACCGCGGCGGCGCCGACCGCGGCACCGGAGGAGACGCCGACCAGCCCGGGTTCGGCCAGCGGATTGCCGAACACCGCCTGCAGCGCCACGCCCGCGATCGCCAGGCCCGCGCCGACGAACAGCGCCAGGGCGATGCGCGGCAGGCGGACCTGCCACATCACCACGTCGGCCTCGCCGCCGGCGCCGACGATGGACTTCAGCGAATCGAGGGCACCCGTGCCGAACTGGCCGATCGTCGCCGACCACGCCACCGCGCCGATCAGCGCGACGGCGAGGACGACGTGGACCGCGATGCCCCGGCGGCGCCTGGCCGCGGCCGCGGCGTCGATGCGGTCGGGCGCGGTGACCGGGGCGCTGGCGGCGGCGTCGGGGACGGGTCGTCGTGAAGCAGGCAACACGGACGTCATGCGGCGGCCTTTCCGTAGAGGGCGTCGGCCATCGCCGCGAGCACGCGCGGGGTGTCGGGGCCGAAGGACAACAGCTGCGAATCGGGGACGTCGAGGACGCTGGCGTTGGCGCCCGCCGGGGTCTGCGCCATCCCCGGCAGCGAGCCGAGGCCGGCGGGGCCGCCGATGGAGTCGAGGCCGTGGGTCATGACGATCACCGTGTCCGGCGCCGCCTTGACCAGCGCCTCCGGCGTCAGCGGCGTGAAGGCGCCGTCCATGCCCAGGCCCTCGGCGGCATCGACGCCGCCGAGCCGCTCGATCAGCGAGGAGGCGCCCGACTCGGGCCCGGCGATCATCGCGACGGTGGTGCCGCGCAGGTAGAGCACCATCATGCGGCGGCCATCCGCGCGCGTTTGCGCGTCGCGGGTGGCGGCGTCGAGCTTGTCGACGATCGCCGCACCCGCCTTTTCGCCCTGCTCCCCCAGGCCCACCGTCGTGGCGACCTGCGTGGCCAAGTCGGCGATGGTGTCGGGGGTGCGCTCGTCGGGGATGCGGACGACGGGAATGCCGGCGTCGGTCAACGTGTCCAGGACGCGCGACGGGCCGATCGAGCCGTCGGTGAGGACGACGTCGGGGCGCAGCTTGAGAATCGACTCGGCGTTGATGGTGTGGCCGCCCGGCGTGACCTGCGGGAGGTCCGCCGCACCGGGGAAGTCGGTGGCGGTGTCGCGGCCGACCAGCCGATCGCCCAGACCCAGCGCCCACACCATGCGCGACAGCGCGCCGGCGCGGTCGAGCGTGAGGATGCGATCGACGGAGGCGACCTCCACCTCGGCGCCGTCCCAGTCGACGGTGACGGGGAGTTTCGGCTGCGGGTCGTCCACGAGAACCTCCGGGTCGGTCGGCGGCAGCTCCGCGGACACGTGGCCGGTGGGGGCGGAATCCCCGGTCGCGGCGGCGTTGGTCGAGTTGGCGGTGTTGCCGGAGTTGGCGGCGCCGGCGGCACCGCTTCCCTCCCCGGCGCCCGTGCCCGGGCCCGCGCATCCGACCAATCCGGCGACGAGCACCAGGCACAGCAGCGCGGCGGCGATGGCGCCGTGGCGTCGGGTCAGGGAAGTCGGCATGGGGCTCCTCTTCGCGGTTTCGGTGTGTGGTGCCGGAGTGTTGTTTCGGGGCATGGCGTCGGGCCTGGCGTCGGCGCCGCGGTCGTCGGCGCCGTGTTCGTCGGACTCGCGGCGATCGCCGGCCCACGGAAAAGGTGACGTGCCCAACAAATGTGTAGCCTACGCTTAGTTAGGCTTGCCTTGCCGCAGGATGTTAGCATGGCCGTCGCCTTCGCCGTAAACACATCGGCGGCGAACCGGCGCACCGACGAATCTCGCCGGCCCCGCAGGAGGCGCCCGGCACGTCCACCAGGAGAACTTCATGAAGCACAACGCGACCACTGCGATCCCCGCCACCACCGCGACCACCGCCATCCCCGCCGCCGCGGCCTCCCCCGTCCGACGCGGGCGCCGCGCTCGCCGCGGCCTGCTCACCGCCCCGGCCATCGCCGCCGTGGCGCTGCTGGCCGCCTGCTCGGGCGGATCCGACGGATCGGGCGACGACTCCAATGCCGGGGCCGCCACCGACCCCGCTTCCACTTCCACCGCCACCGACGCCGCCAACTCCGCGAGCACGGCCACCTCCGAAGCCCCCGCCTCCTCCGACGATTCCGTCTCCGGCGAGGCCACCGCCAACGGCGTCACCGCGAAGGTCTCCCCGGTCGACGGCATCGTCGACGGTTCGGAGGTCACCATCGAGCTGTCGGGCCTCAACCCCGCCTACGGCGGCTACTACCTGGGCTTCTGCGGCGACCGCCCGGAGGGTTCGCCGGCCCCGGCCTGCACGGGCGACCGCACGGTGCCGGGCACGCAGGCATGGCTGTCCAACCGCGGCGGTTCGCAGCCGGTGCCGGGCAACGGCGAGGCCACCGTCACGCTGACCGCGAAGGCCGCCGGCGAGGGGGTCGACTGCCGCGCCGATTCCTGCACGCTCAAGGTCTTCGGCGACCACTCCGAGGGCTTCGAGGACATCGTCGACGTGCCCGTCACTTTCGCGCCGTAACCCCGCTTTCCGAGCCGCCCCCTATTCTCGGGGGCATGAGCGCCTCCTCGCACCGCATCGTGTTGTTGCCCGGCGACGGCATCGGCCCGGAGATCGTCGACGCCTGCCGCCCGGTTCTCGCCGCGGCGTTTCCCACGTGGGAGTTCACCGACGCCGCAATCGGCTGGGGCTGTTGGCGCACCGCCGGCGACCCGATCCCGGCGGAGACGTGGCGGGCGCTGGAGTCCGCCGACGCGGCGATCATGGCGGCGATCACCTCCAAGCCGGCCCGGGAGGCGGAGGCCGAGCTCGCCGATCATCTCCGCGGCACCGGCCTGACCTACCGTTCGCCGGTGCTGCAGCTGCGCCGCCGCCTCGACCTCTACGCCAACATCCGCCCCGTGGAGGACCTGCTGGCCGGCGCGGGTTCCCCCGCTTCTTCGCTTGACGACGGCCCCGCGCCCACCCCGTCACCCCGTTTCGGTTTCACGGTCGTCCGCGAGAACACCGAGGGGCTGTACTCCCACGATCTGTCGATGGCGGGGCCGGATAGCAACGGGCTGTGGGACGTCGTCAAGCAGGACCCGACGGTGACCCACTCGACGCGCGCCGACACCGCCGTCGCCCTGCGCGTGACCACCGGCTTCGGGTGGCGGCGGCTGCTGCGCACCGCCGCGTCGCTGACCGGCCGGGCCGCCGACCCGTCGCTGCGGCGCGTGACCGTCGCCGACAAGCCGAACATCCTGCGCGAATCCGGGGCGATCATCCGCGACGCCGTCGACGAGGTCGCCGCCGAGTTCCCCGACGTCGACTTCGAGATCGCCAACGCCGACGCCGTGACCATGCGGCTGATCACGTCGCCGATGAGCTTCGACGTCATCGCCGCGGAGAACCTGCTCGGCGACATCCTGTCCGACCTCGGCGCCGGCCTGATGGGCGGACTCGGGTTGCCGTCGGCGGCGAACATGGGCGACGGCCACGCCGTGTTCGAGCCGGTGCACGGGTCGGCGCCGGACATCGCCGGGCGGGGCATCGCCGACCCGGCGGCGTTCCTGATGTCGGCGGCCATGTGCGCCGAGCATCTGGCCGCCCGCGGCGAGGGAACCGGCGCAAGCACCAGGGGCAACAGCGCGGTCCCCGACACGGCCGGCAGCAGGGGCAACCAGGCGAGCCCCGACACGGCGGACACCGGGGGCAGCAGCGCGACAACCGGTTCTGACCTGCGCGAACGCGCCTCCCTGTTGCGCCGCGCGGTCATCGGCGTGCTGCGCGACGACCCGACACCCGACCTCGGCGGGGACAACACCACCGCGGGCTTCGCGGCGGAGGTGGCGCGGAGGCTGGCGTCGTAAAGCAAGCGCCCCGCCAACCGCAAACCCACCCCGAATGCGTTAACCCACCCGTTGCAGCGGGTGGGTTAACGCATTCGGGGTGGGTTAAGCGGGAGGACCCTACTGGAACTGGCTGAGATCGATGTTCTGCAGCGGATCCGACTCGCGGGCGTCCTCCTCCGGCGGCAACGGCACCTCGCACAGCACCGTCGTCGCACCGGAGGGGTCGGCGATGGTCGCCAGCGGGCCGAACTCGGTGTCCTGCACCGGCACCAGCACCTCGCCGCCGAGCTCCTGGGTGCGCAGGACCGCCTGGCCGATGTTCTCCACCCCCAGGTAGGCGAGCCAACCGGTGAAAGACTCGCCCTCGCCGGGGCCGGTGACCTGCGGGCCGGCGACGAGGCCGGCGAACGGCGCGCCGGCTTCCATCGCAATGGCGTAGACGCCCTCTTCGGTGCGGGCGCGCACGGCGATCTCCCAGCCGAACAGCTCGTGGTAGAAGGACACGACGTCGTCGAAGCCGTCGATTTGGCCGGCGACCAGCTCGAACCACACCGGGGCACCGGGCTCGCCGGCGGCGACGAACGCCTGCTCGCCGGGCTGCTCCAGCAGGCCGACCATCGCGCCGGCGGGGTCGACGATGACGGCCATCGCGCCGCCGTCGACGAGCTCCACCGGCTCGAGGGCGATGCCGGCGCCGAGGCCGCGGGCCTTCTCCACCACGGAGGCGACGTCGTCGACGTGGAAGTTCACGCGCCACTGGTCCGCGGTGGCGGAGGGGGCCGCGTTGGTGGCGTCTGCGTTGTTGGAGCCGGAGCCGGCACCGCCCTCGTCGGAGTCGGCGGCGAACAGGGCGGAGACGGGCATGCCCATCAGCTTCGCCATGCGGCGCCCGCCGCCCTCGCCGGCCGCGGAATACTCCCAGCCCATGAGCTCGCGGTAGAAGCGCTCCGACTTGCGGGGCGCGCTGGAGACCAGGTCGACTCGGACGGGCATGCCGAACTCGGCGGGGAAAGCGGGCATCGGGGGTTCCTCCACTTGGTACTGCTCGTACTGCTCGCACAGCTGCGCGGGGCGCGCACGTCGGGCAATGCTACCGGAGGCATCCGCCGCGGCCGGACGGGCGGGCGGCTTCGCGGCGGGTCATGCGGGTCATGCGGGACGTGCGGGTCCGCTGCGCTTTACTCGTCGCTTTGCGGGCCGCTTCACGACGCCGACGTGGTTCACACCTCGACGTTGCGCCACTTTTCCGGGTCGAAGTCGTCGTCGGCGGTGGCCTCGTCGAAGTAGTCGTCGTCGATGTCCCCGGGGCGGGCGACGCGGGCGGCGGTGCCGGCGACGGCCACGACGTCACCGGGGTAGAGGTGGCGGCCCCGGCGGGTGTCGGTCTCGCCGTTGACCTCGACCTGCCCTTCGGCGATGACCTCCTTGGCCAGGCCACCGGTCTCCACCAGGTTCGCCAGCTTCAGAAACTGGCCCAGACGGATGGACTCGTCGCGGATGGCGACGTCATAAGGCTCCATGCCCCAAGCATGGCACATGCGGGGGCGGTGCTTCTCGGGCCAACGGAAGCCAGTAGACCGGATTGTCTGACAATCAGCAATCCGCTTTCGAGATCCCGCATACTCACAGGCCCAGCGCTCGCGACGACCCCGGAAGTTGACAGACCGTTCGGTCTATTCAAAGATGGTCGACATGTCACGCGCCGCTTCGACGACCCTCACCGACCGCCCGGCCGACGCCCCCACCGCGTCCGTCGCCGGGGCGGCCACTTCGTCGTCGGGCTTCGCGGCTCCCGGCACGGCGCCTCGGAACGGAAGCGCGAATGGCGCCACGATCAAAGCCCCGGGCGGCGCCCCCGGCAGCCGCACGAATGGACCCGCGACCACAACCGGCGCCACCTCCTCCCCCATCGCGCAGCCGACGCACGGGTCGCTGACCATCCCGCCGACGGCGTCGTTCCGCCTGCCGACGACCCCCGCCGCCCGTCTCCATCACCAGATCCGCCTGCAGTGGCCGGTGACGCGCCCGGAGCTGGCGGCGTCGACGGGACTGTCGCAGCCGACGGTCGCGCGCGGCGTCACGGCTCTCATCGACGCCGGCCTGGTGGAGGAGCGCCCCGACCTGATCACCGGCACGGCGACGGGCCGCCCGCGCACGCCGCTGGCCCCGGCGAAGACCCCGTGGCTGCACGTCGGGGCGCACATGGGGCTGAAGGTCACGCACATCGCCATCTTCGACACCGTCGGCCGCGTGCTGCGCGAAACGGACCTGCACCTGGCGCTGGACCAGCTCGCCCCGGACGAGGCCATCGACGCGATCATCGCGGGCATCCACCGCCTGCGCACCGGCCTGGCGCGCCCACTGCGCACCGCCGGCGCCGCCCTGTCCGGCCACGTCGGCGCCGACGGCACCGTGACGTCGCGGTCGTACGGTTGGGGCAAGACGGACCTGGTCGGGATGCTTTCCGACGGCCTCGGACTCCCTGCCCTCGCCGCACCCGACGTGGCGGCGATGGCCGCCTCCGAGCTGGCCGCCACCCCGCTCAAGGCCCCGGGCACGGACGCTGCCACTGCCGCTGCCGGCGCCGGATTCGATGACGGGCGCCTGCCGACGTCGCTGTACTTCTACGCCCGCGAGCTCGTCGGCGTGGCCTGGACGGTCGACGGCGCGGTGCACCGGCCCGCCCACGGCGACGGTTCGATCGGCCACCTGCGACCTGCAGCCAGCGACCTGCTCGGCGGCGATACCCTGCGCGACGCCGTCGGCTCCTCCGGGGTGCTCGCCGCCGCACGCGAGCACGGCGTGCGGGCGGAGACCTTCGCGGACCTCGTCGCCGCCGCGGACTCCGGCGCCACGGCCCGGACGATCCTCGACGAGCGGGCCCGCCTGCTCGGGCTGGCCGTGGCCGACGTCGCCGACATCGTCGATCCGGCGCACGTCATCCTCGCCGGCGCAGCATTCACCGCCGACGCCGCCGGACTGCGGGTCGCGGCCCGCACCATCGCCGCAACGTCGCCGGTCCGGCGCGACATCCGGGTGTCCCGGGCGCGCGGCACCATCACCCGCGACGCCGCCCGCGCCGTGGCGCTGGACCCGCTGCACCGCGACCCGCTGAACCTCGCCTGACCCCGGTCCGCGACAATCGAGCGCATGTCCGGTTCCGATGAGGCGGCGACGCCATCCCCCGCACCGCGGCCCTCGCCCGTACCGCAGCGGTCGACGATGGACGTCAATCCCCTGACCCACGGCACCGACTGGGGCGTCCCCGACACCGACGGCAGCCGCACCCGCCGGGCCAGGCGCGGCCGGGTCGCCGCCGCGTTCTCGGCGATGGCCGGGCAGGCCCCGCCGCGGCCGCCGGTGCTCCACATCATCTCGGCGACGCTGGCGCTGATGGTGCCGCTGATCATCCTCGGCGCCGCCGCCGACGCCACCGACCTGGCGCTGCTCATCCCGCCGATGGCGGCCACCGCGGCGCTGATCATCGGCGGCCCGGACCTGCCGCTGGCCCAACCGCGCAACGTCATCCTCGGCCACCTCATCGGCGGCGGCATCGGGTTGCTGCTGTCGCTGTGGTTCGGGGGCTCCGCGCTGGCGGGCGGCGTCGCCGCCGGCCTCGCCTTCGGCGCGATGCTGCTGCTGCGCAGCGCCCATTCGCCGGGCGCGGCGACGGCGATGCTCCTGGTCACCATCCCGCCGGCGGTGCCGTGGCGGTTCATGCTGGTGCTGATGGCGTCGGCGGTCATCGTCATCACCGCCGGTCTCGTCGCCAACCGCGCCCGCCGTCTGCGCTACCCCGCCTACTGGTGGTGACGGCCCCTCCACGCGGGCCCCGGGACGTCGTCAAGCGAGACGGCCGGGAAGTTGCGGCACGAAGAAGTGATCGCGGTTACCCTTGACGGCATCGACCGTTAGCCGCATTCACCCCTGCTTTCGCCGCGGCGACGGCCCGAGACTCCCCGACAGCCACGACTCGAAGAAATGACGGTGACCGGCATGGCCACGAGCAGCAACGGCAAGAAGAAGTCCAAGAAGAAGGCCCCCGCGAAGGCGGCCAAGACGAAGAAGACCGACGGGCAGAAGAAGAAGGTCTCCGCCAAGGACGCGGCGAAGGCCGGCAAGGCCCGGGCCGCCGCCCACGACGCCGCCGCGATGCGCCCCGGCGTCCCCGGCCCCGAGCCGGTGTCCTACGAGGAGCCCACCGACCCGCGCGGCCCGCTGGAGCCGAAGGCCGACCAGACCTCGCCGAAGCCCGCCACGCCCACCGGCTGCCCGGTCCACGCCGACCGCACCGACTTCGCGCAGCAGGGCGAATACCTGACCACCCCGCAGGGCGTGCGCCGCGCCGAGACCGACCATTCGCTCAAGGCCGGCGCCCGCGGCCCGGTGCTGCTGCAGGACCACCACTTCCAGGAGAAGCTGCAGCACTTCGACCGCGAGCGCATCCCGGAGCGCGTGGTCCACGCCCGTGGCGCCGGTGCGCACGGCGTGTTCCGCTCCAACGGCAAGGCCGCGAAGATCACCCGCGCGGGCTTCCTCAAGGAGGGCGTGGAAACCCCGGTGTTCGTGCGCTTTTCGACGGTCGCCGGTTTCCGCGGTTCCATCGACACCGCACGAGACACCCGTGGTTTCGCCGTGAAGTTCTACACCGACGAGGGCAACCACGACCTGGTGGGCAACAACATCCCGGTGTTCTTCATCCAGTTCCCCGACGTGGTGCACTCCGTCAAGCCGCAGATGGACCGCGAGATCCCGCAGGCGCAGTCGGCGCACGACACCTTCTGGGATTTCGTGTCGCTGCACACCGAGGCGACGTTCCACACCATGTTCAACATGTCCGACCGCGGCATCCCGCGCTCGTACCGGATGATGGAGGGCTTCGGCATCCACACGTTCCGCCTGATCAACGACGAGGGCGAAACGTCGCTGGTGAAGTTCCACTGGAAGCCGAAGCTCGGCGTGCACTCGCAGATCTGGGAGGAGGCGCAGCTGTCCGGCGGCGCCGACCCGGACCTGCACCGCCGCGACCTGGCCGACGCCATCGAGGCCGGCGCCTTCCCCGAGTGGGACCTGGGCGTGCAGGTGTTCCCGGACAACGCCGAGGAGACGTTCGAAGGCATCGACCTGCTGGACCCGACGAAGCTGGTGCCGGAGGAGATCGCGCCGGTGGAGATCATCGGCACGATGGTCCTCAATGGCAACCCAACCAACTACTTCGCCGAGACCGAGCAGATCGCCTTCTGCCCGTCGAACATGGTCCCGGGCATCGAGACCACCAACGACCCGCTGTTGCAGGGCCGCCTGTTCTCCTACAAGGACACCCAGATGCACCGCCTGGGCGGCCCGAACTTCACGCAGCTGCCCATCAACCGCCCGCATGTGCCGGTCAACGACATGCAGCGCGACGGTTTCGCCCAGCACGCCGTCCCCGGCGGCGCCAGCGCGTACCACCCCAATTCGGTCGACGGCGGTTGCCCGTTCCTCGCCGACCCGGAGACCGCCGGCGGTTACATCGAGGTGCCGCAGGAGATCGCCGACGCGATCAAGACCCGCGAGAAGCCGGCCAGCTTCCACGATCATTTCTCGCAGCCGCGGATGTTCTGGAAGTCGCTTTCCGACGTCGAGCGCGATCACCTGATCGACGCGTACACCTTCGAGCTGTCGAAGTGCTTCGACGAGACCATCCGCCGCCGCGTGGTGGCGGAGGTGCTGGCGCACATCGACCAGGAGCTGGCGGAGTCCGTGGCCACCGGCCTGGGCCTGCCGGCGCCGGAGCCGGTGAAGGACCTGCCGGAGCCCGAGCCGTCGCCGGCACTGTCGCAGATCCGCGGCCCGTTCCCGCTCGACGGGCGCCAGGTGGGCATCATCGCCGACGACGCCACCGACGCGAAGGCCCTGGACAAGCTGATCAAGGGCATCGACGACGCCGGCATGGTGCCGCTGGTCATCGCCGACCATGCCGGCCGCCTGGGCAAGAAGAACGACGGCGCCACCGTCCAGCGCACCACCTTCAACACCCGCTCCATCGAGTTCGACGCCGTCATCGCGGCCGCCGACCTCGACGCCCCGGAGATCGCGGTGCTGTTGGGCGAGACGTTCCGCCACCTGAAGGCCATCGCCGCCATCGGCGACGGGCAGAAGCTGGTCAAGCGCCACGTCGACGCGAAGGCGCCGGGCATCGTCCTGGCCGACGACGCCGGCAAGGCCCTGAAGTCCCTGCTCAAGCTCATGCCGGAGCACAGGGTGTGGGATCGCGCGTGACCGGTTCGACCACTTCGGACGGTGTCCCCGGAATTTCCGGGGGCGCCGCTCCGGCGAGCACCACCCGCACGGCCCGCGCCACCCGCACCACTCTGCCGTTGCCCGGTTCCGGTGACACGGCGGCGCGGTTCCTGGCCCTGTGGGACGGGTGCCGCGCGGACGTCTCCGAGGGCCGCCTGGCCGAGGCCGACCATGACGCCGACGCGATCCTCGCCGAGATCGGCGACGGCCGGCGCGTCGCCGACGGCGAGTTCTGGGGCGTGTGGGCCGCCGAGCCGCCGCACCCGGTCCTCGAGGCGCGGCGGGCCGCCGACACCGGCGACTCCGGCGGCGCCGACACCGACGGTTCCGGTTGGCTCCTCGACGGCGTGAAGCCGTGGTGCTCGGGCGTGGGCCGGTGCACGCATGCGCTGGTCACGGCCCGGGTGGACGGGAAACCGCGCTTGTTCGCGGTCGATCTGCGCCATCCCGGCGTGACCGGGTCGGCCGACGCGTGGGTCAACGCCGGCATGGCGGCCACCGCCACCGGCGAGGTCGCCTTCGACGCCGTTCCGGCGGTCACCGTCGGCGGGCCGCGCGACTACCTCGACCGCCCCGGCTTCTGGCACGGCGGCGTCGGGGTCGCGGCGTGTTGGTTGGGCGGGGTCGCGGGGCTTTACGACGTCCTGGCCCGCACCGCGTCCCGCCACGGCAAACCTCACGCCCTGGCCCACCTCGGGGCGGTGGATGCGGCGTTGGCGAACGCCCGGTGGATGATCATCGGCGCCGCCGCCGAAATCGACGCGGACCCCGGCGATGCCGAGGCCGCCCGCATCCGGGCGCTGCGCGTGCGCACGGTGGCCGACCGCATCTGCGCCGACGTCATGGATCACGTCGGCCGCGCCATCGGCGCCGGTCCCCTGGCCCATGACGCCGACGTGGCGCAGCGATTCGCCGACATCGCCGTCTACACCCGGCAGTGCCATGCCGAACGCGACGAGCAGTGGCTCGGCGAGCTGCGGTTGGCGGAAGGCTCCGCCCCGTGACCGTCCCCAACGGCCGCCGCCTGGCGGCCACCGACGACATCGGGGTGACCTCGGCCGAGCAGTGGCGCGGCGCCATCACCGCGCCATCCATCGCCATCGGCCCCGGCCGTCTGGTCGTGGTGGCGCCGCACCCCGATGACGAGGTTCTCGGCCTCGGCGCGACCATGGCGGCTCGCTCCGCGCGGAAGGCGCCGGACCTCTTTTCGGGCCGCGGGCCCGGCGAGACCGGTGCCACCGATACATCCACGCACGACCCCTCCGACGTCGTCGTCTGCGTCTCCGACGGCGCGGCCTCGCACCCGGGCGAGGTTGCTCCGGAGGAGATGAGGGGCCGTCGCAAAGCGGAATGCGAAGCCGGGGCCCGCGAGCTCGGCATCGATCTGCGGATGCTGGGGCTCCCCGACGGTGGCTTGTCCGCCGACGCCGTGGACGCCGCGCTGCATCCCGTCCTCGATGAGCTGGCGCCGACGACCGTGGCCGTGACCTGGTCCGGCGACGGGCACCCCGACCACCACGTCTGCGCCGAATCGGTGCGCCGGTGGTGGCGGGACGCACGGGCCCGGGGCCGCGGCGGAAACGGGGACGCGGCCGGCGACGGTGGCGGTGACGGCGACGGTGACGGTGACGGTGACGTCACCCTGCTCGAGTTCCCCGTGTGGATGTGGCATTGGGCCAGCCCCGGCGACGCGGATGTGCCGTGGGAGCGGCTGCGGCGGGTCGCCGCCGATGACCGGGCCTTCGATCACAAGCGGCGGGCGCTGGCGGCCCACGCCTCGCAACTGGAGCCCCAATCCAGTGCACCGGATGCGACCGTCATCCTGCCGCCGGCGGTGGTCGAGCGGTTCTTCCTCGGCGCCGAGTGGGTGTTCGCGTGATGGACCGCGATTACTTCGAGGGCATCTACGCCGACGGCCCCGACCCGTGGGGCTTCGAGACCAGCGAGTACGAACGCCGCAAATACGACCTGACCCTGGCCGCGCTGCCGCGCCGGCGCTATGCGCGCGCCCTGGAACCGGGCTGCTCCATCGGCGTGCTCACCGCGGATCTCGCGCGGCGCTGTGACGCGGTCGAGGCCTGGGAGCCCATCGACGCCCCGCGCGCCGCCGCCGTCGAACGCACGCCGGACCACGTCACCGTCCGCGACGCCGTCCTCGGCGAGGCGGAGCCCCTGCCCGGCGCGCCCATCGACCTCATCGTGCTGTCGGAGGTCCTCTACTACCTTCCGGCGGATGAGGTGGCGGTGGCCGTCGGAAAGTTGCTGGACCTGGCCGCACCCGGCGCCGACGTCGTGGCCGTGCACTGGCGCCACCCCATCGACGGCATGGAGCTCGACGGCGACGGCGTCCACCGGCGCCTGGCCGCGATGGGGCGGCTGACGCCGATCGGTTCGTGGGTCGAGGCGGATTTCCGCATCGACGTGCTGCGGCTGGGCTGAGGCCTCAGCGGGCGACCTTCACCCAGTCGTCGCCGTCGCGGCGGACCAGGCCCATCTCCTCGAACCGGCGCAGCCACCCCTCCATCGGCCAACGGCCGTGGCGGTCGCGGAACAGCGCGCCGTTGCGCAGGATGTCGTCGAGGTGCTCCACCGGCGGCGAGCTGACCGGGTGCCACTGGTGCAGTGCATGCGCCCCGCCGACCCAGGTCAGCGGGATGCCGTGGGCGAGCAGCTGCGCGCCGAAGTCGGTGTCCTCAGCCCCGTAGCCGGCGTAGCCCGGGTGGAATCCGCCGAAGGCGTCGCCGATGCGCCGCCACGCCGCCGCCGTCACCGCGAACGACAGCGACCAGAACAGGTCGTGCTCCCGCTCGGTGGCGCGGCGCAGCGTGCCGGCGGGCGGGTCGGGGCGGGCCGGGTGCGGGTCGATGAGGGAGGGCAGCTTTGCGACGACCACCTCCCCCGTGCCCTCCGCCAGATACGTCACGGGGCCGCAGAGGACCG
>DHCFI07803__coassemble_1341_pt1 | contig 22650 bp, 15 predicted proteins | sample DHCFI07803__metabat2_low_PE_024 | metagenome-assembled genome bin DHCFI07803 | reverse complement strand
CGCCCACGCCTGCGCGAGCAACTCGGCCGTGCCTTCGCCGCCGTCGGCCATGGGGACGGCGATCGCCCGCGCCCCAGCGTCGCGCGCCCCCGCGGCCATCGCCTCGGCGGCCTCCCGCGCGGTGGCGGTGCCCTTGAAGCTGTCGGGGCAGCAGATGACGGTGAATTCGGCCTGCGCGTCCATGCGCCCATCATGGCGCGGAGCAGTCGAGTGAGGGTACCCTCACCGCATGCCCGCAATCATCTTCGAATGTCTCGTACCGCCCGCCGATTCCGACGATCTCGCCCGCGCCTTCGCCGCCCGCCTCGGCCAGCTGGAGGCCGAGGGCAAGATCTCCAACGCCGACGTCATCGTCTCCGATGCGCCCGCCGACGACCAGCTCCTGGAGCAGTGGGAGCGAGAGAACCCCGACGAGCCCGTCGGCGACCGCACCATGCGCCGCTACACGCTCGACCTCGCCGGGCTGGAGGGTTCGCTCAACGCGCTGACCATGGACCTCTCGCGGTTGCTGACGCCCGCGGCAAAACTTCCCGACGACCCGGTGCTCCGCGAGTTCGACGACATGCTCGAGGAGGTCGCCCGCTACCCGTGGTCCGTGGCGGTGCGCCCCTGATCCCGCCCCGAGTGACGAGTTTCACGCCGGGCCGTCGTAAAGCGAAGAAACCCGCGCATCGGTCCGCCAATGTTTCCGACGTGTTTCGCGCCCGTTTCCCGCCCATTTCCGCGGGCCATCAATGGGGGTGACCATTGGGGGCGGCGCGTAACGGGGTCGCCCCGCGCGTTTCCGTGTCGGCGAAGAGCATGAAACAATGCACTTTGGTAAAAACCATCTCCCCGTCCCGGTCGGCGCTTCACGCGCGGTCCCGTGAATCGGCGGGCCCCAGGGGCCCGGCGTCGAGCAGGTGCGCCGGACGGGAGCGAAGAAAGGTGCTTAGTTGAACGTCGACGATCGAGTCTCCGATTTCTACCAGCTCGTGCTGCGTCGGAACGCGGGTGAGCCCGAGTTCCACCAGGCCGTGTCCGAGGTCCTCGAATCCTTGAAGATCGTCCTCGCCAAGGATCCCGAGTACGGCGAGAAGGGCCTGGTCCAGCGCCTCTGCGAGCCGGAGCGCCAGATCATTTTCCGCGTGCCGTGGGTCGATGACCAGGGTCAGGTCCAGGTCAACCGCGGTTTCCGCGTCCAGTTCAACTCCGTGCTCGGCCCCTACAAGGGCGGTCTGCGCTTCCACCCGAGCGTGAACCTGGGCATCATCAAGTTCCTCGGCTTCGAGCAGATCTTCAAGAACTCCCTGACCGGCCTGCCCATCGGCGGCGGCAAGGGCGGCTCCGACTTCGACCCCAAGGGCAAGTCCGAGCTGGAGATCATGCGCTTCTGCCAGTCCTTCATGACCGAGCTCAACCGCCACATCGGCGAGTACACCGACGTGCCGGCCGGCGACATCGGCGTCGGCGGCCGCGAGATCGGCTTCCTGTTCGGCCAGTACCGCCGCCTGAACAACCGCCACGAGTCCGGCGTCCTCACCGGCAAGGGCCTGACCTGGGGCGGTTCCCTGGTCCGCACCGAGGCCACCGGCTTCGGCACCGTGTACTTCACCCAGCGCATGATGGAGGAGCACGGCGAGTCGCTCTCCGGCGCCAAGGTCGTCGTTTCCGGTTCCGGCAACGTCGCCATCTACGCCATGCAGAAGGCGCAGCAGCTGGGCGCCACCGTCGTCGCCTTCTCCGACTCCTCCGGCTACGTCTCCACCCCGGGCGGCGTGGACGTCGAGCTCCTCCGCGAGATCAAGGAGGTCCGCCGCGGCCGCGTCGGCGAGTACGCCGAGCAGGCCGAGGGCGCCGAGTTCCACGCCAAGGGCAACGTGTGGGAGGTCGCCTGCGACGTCGCGCTGCCCTGCGCCACCCAGAACGAGCTCAACGGCGACGACGCCAAGATGCTCGTCGCCAACGGCTGCAAGTACGTCGCCGAGGGCGCGAACATGCCGTCGACGCCGGAGGCCGTGGAGTACTTCCGCAAGTCCTCCATCTACTTCGCCCCGGGCAAGGCCGCCAACGCCGGCGGCGTGGCCACCTCGGCGCTGGAGATGCAGCAGAACGCCACCCGGGATTCCTGGTCCTTCGAGTACACGGACGAGCGCCTGCAGGGCATCATGTCCAACATCTTCGAGAACTGCGCGAAGACCGCGGCCACCTACGACCGCGAGCACGACTACGTCGTCGGCGCCAACATCGCCGGCTTCAAGAAGGTCGCCAACGCGATGCTCGCGCAGGGCATCATCTAGCGTCATCTAGATTTTCCCGCTTTACGACGACCCACGCCCACGTCGGGCGGCCCTGGCACGGGAGGTAACATTCCCCGCCATGGACCTTTCGACGTGGGCGTTGCTCGTCATCGCCGTGGTTGCCCTGGCGGGGGCGTGCCTGCAACGGGTCTCCGGCATGGGGCTGGGGCTGATCGGCGCGCCGGTGCTGAGCCTGATCGTGGGGCCGGTGGCGGGCGTGCTGATCATCAACGTCCTCGCGGCCGTCAACGCGATCTTTCAGACGCTGTCGGTGCGCGAGAACGTGGATTGGCGGAAGTTCTGGTTGATCGGCCCGGTGATGCTCGCCGGGGCGATCCCGGGCGCCTGGGTCGTCCATTCCACGCCGACGGCGCCGTTGCAGGTCATCGTCGGCGCCCTGGTTCTGTTGGGGCTGACGGTGACCACCATCATGCCCAACCACGTGCGCATCGACGGCCGCGGCTACGCGATGGCCTCCGGTGCCGCCGGCGGGTTCATGAACACCCTGGCCGGCATCGCCGGGCCCGCCATCACGGTCTACGCGCAGGCCAGCCGGTGGCCGCAGAAGACGTTCGCGGCGACGCTGCAGCCGCTGTTCTTCGTCTCCGGGGCCGTGTCCCTGGCGGTGAAGGAATTATCGGCCGCCGAACCGATCATCCCGCATGCGCCCTGGCACCTGTGGGCCATCGGCCTGGTGGCCATGGTGGCGGGCCTGAAGATCGGCACCGTCATCGCCAAGCGCACCGACGTGCGGAAAGCCCGGCGGCTGGCGCTGATCGTCGCCTCCACCGGCGCGGCGGTGACGCTGGTCCGCGGCCTCATCGGGATGTTCTAGGAGCCGGTGCCGAGCGGAGCAGCCTAGAAGAGCGACGACAAGAACGACTTCGTCCGGTCCTCGCGGGGGTTGCCCAGCACCTCGTCGGGCGTGCCCGCCTCGACGACGGCGCCGTCGTCCATGAAGACCACCTGATCGGCGACCTCGCGGGCGAACGCCATCTCGTGGGTGACCACCATCATGGTCATGCCGTCGTCGGCCAGGCCGCGCATGACGCCCAGGACGTCACCGACGAGCTCGGGGTCCAAGGCGGACGTCGGCTCGTCGAAAAGCATCAGTTTCGGATCCATGGCCAGCGCCCTGGCGATGGCTACGCGCTGCTGCTGGCCGCCGGAGAGCTGCACCGGGTACGCGTCGGCCTTGTGGGCCAGGCCGACCTGGTTGAGCAGCTCCATCGCCCGATCCGTGGCGGCGTCCTGCTTGACGCCCTTCACGTGCATCGGGGCCTCGATGATGTTGCCCAGCACCGTGCGGTGCGGGAACAGGTTGAAGTTCTGGAACACCATGCCGATGTCCGCGCGCTGGCGGGCCGCGTCGCGCGGCGAGATCTCGTGGAGCACGCCGTCGCGCTCGCGGTAGCCGATCAACTCGCCGTCGACGTACAGGCGACCGGCGTTGACCTGCTCCAGGTGATTGACGCAGCGCAGCAGCGTCGACTTCCCCGAGCCCGACGGGCCGATGAGGCAGGTGACCGTGCCGCGGGGGACCTCCAGGTCGATGCCCTTGAGCACCTCCAGGCGGCCGAAGGACTTGCGCACGTGGTGCGCCTCGACCATGGGGCGCTCGGCGCCGGTGCGTCCGTTGGCGGGTCCGTGTGCGGTGGCGGGGCTCATCGCTGATCCTCCTCGTAGTTGGCGCGCTCGGACTTCTCCACGACGCGGGCGTTGACCGGGGGCACGCCCTCGGCGTCGGCGAGGGCCGCGAGCTGGCGGGCGGTGAGATGGCGCGTGGCGCCCTTGGCGAAGTGCTTCTCCAGGAAATGCTGGCCGACCATCAGGATCGACGTGATGACCAGGTACCAGGTGGCGGCGACGAGCAGCATCGGCACCGGCAGGAACAGCTCGTTGGCGATGTCCGTGGCGCGGCCGTAGAGCTCGGCGGTGTAGGGCACCGCGACGACCAGCGAGGTGGTCTTCAGCAGCGAGATGAACTCGTTGCCCGTCGGCGGGATGATGATGCGCATCGCCTGGGGCAGCACCGTGCGGCGGATGGTCTGGCCCCAGCTCATGCCCAGGGCCTTCGACGCCTCCGTCTGGCCCTCCGGGACCGCCTGGATGCCGGCGCGGACGATCTCGGCCATGTAGGCGGCCTCGTTGAGGCCCAGGCCCAGCACGGCGAGCAGGAACGTGTTCTGCAGCGCCGTCTGCAGGTCCAGCTCGGCGAAGCCGACGCTGACGGAGCTGTAGATGGTGCCCAGCAGGCCCCAGAAGACCAGCTGGACGTAGACCGGGGTGCCGCGGAAGATCCACAGGTAGACCCACGAAATGGTCGACAGCACCGGATTGTCGGACATCCGCAGCACCGCAATGAGCGCACCGCCGACGATGCCGATGAGCATCGCCAGGATCGTCAGGGCCAGCGTGTGCAGCGCGGCCTCCGCGATGCGGGTGTCCAGGAGGTACTTGAAGTACACGTCCCAGTGGTAGGCCTCGTTGCGGGCGGCGCCGATGACGAACCACGCGGCCAGCGCCAGCAGGATGGCGGCGCCGATCCACCGGCCCGGGTGGGGCAGCGGCTTGGCCTTGATGGGCGCGTCGAGCTCGCGCTCGGTCGGCTCGTGGCGGGAGCCGTCGGTCGTCTCCGTCATCGGATGTCCTCTCCATTGATGCGCGCCTGGTCCACGGCGCCGTCGTCGAGCCCCCACATGGTCAGGATGCGCTCGTACTCACCGGTGTCGATGAGGTGCTGCAATGCGTCGGCCAGCAGCGGGGCCAATTCCGAGTCCTTCGGCACCGGCCAGCCGAAGGGGGCGCCGTCGTAGATGTCGCCGGCCATCTCCAGCTTCCCGTCGGCGCGGGCGACGGCCCACGCGGACACGGGGGAGTCGGCGGCCATCGCGTCGGCGCGGCCGAGGACGACCGCCGTCGCCGCGGTTCCCGCGTCCTGGTAAGCCAGGCGCTTGATCGGCTCCTTGCCCTCCTCGACGCAGGCGGCGCTGCGGGCGGGCAGGTCCTCCATCTCCGCGACGGTGCCGCGCTGGACGGCGATCTCGCGTCCGCAGGCGTCGTCCGGCGTGATGGTCGAACCCGCCGGGCGCGCCCACTGCAGGCCGGTGTCCAGGTAATCGACGAAGTCGTACGTCTGGCGCCGTTCGTCGTTGCTGGTGAAACCGGACGCGCCGAAGTCGACGGTGCCCGCCGAAATCGACGGCAGGATCAGCGTGAAGTCCTGCTCGCGCACGACCAGGTCCAGGTCGAGCACGTTGGCCGCGGCGCGGGCGAGATCGAGGTCGAAGCCGATGATCTGCCCGCCCGCGTCCTTGAACTCCAGCGGCGCGAACGGCGGGTTGGTGCCGATCGAGATGGTGCCGCGGGCGCGGATGTCCTCCGGCACCCGTTCGGCGAGTTCGGGCACGGCGTCCGGGGCCACCGGTTCCCACCCGTCGGGATGGCCGCCTTCGTCGTTGGTGACGCAGCCGGCCAACCCCAATGTCAGTGCGGCCGCCAGCGAAGCCGCGGCGGCGGCGAGGGGTCGTCTCATGGGAGACGACTTTACCGGGACGCCCCCGAGGTCGAGTCATTGCGGGCGGCGACTTCCACGGCGGCGGCGACGGCCGGGGCGACGCGGGGGTCCAGCGGCGACGGGATGATGTAGTCGTGGCGCAGATCCTCGGCGGCGACGGCGGCGATGGCGCGGGTCGCGGCGAGCTTCATCGACTTGGTGATGCGCGTCGCGCCGGCGGCCAGCGCGCCCTTGAAAATGCCCGGGAACGCCAGGACGTTGTTGATCTGGTTCGGGTAGTCCGAGCGGCCGGTGGCCACGACGGAGCCGTACTCCAGGGCGATCTTCTGGGGGATCTCCGGGTTCGGGTTGGCCAACGAGAACAGGAACGGCCCCTCGGCCATCTTGGAGATCTGCTCCGAGTTGAGGTGGCCCGCGGACACGCCGATGAAGGCGTCGGCGCCGACCAGCGCGTCGGAGATCGAACCCCGCAACCCGCGCGGGTTGGTCAGTTCGGCGAGGGTCGCCTTGACCTCGTTGAGCGGCTCGCGGCCCTCGTGGATGATGCCGCGCGAGTCGCAGACGACGATGTCCGTCACGCCCGCCGACAGGAGCATGCGGGTGGTGGCCACGCCCGCGGCGCCGGCGCCGGAGATGACGACCTTGAGGTCCTCCAGGCGGCGGTCGGTGAGCTTGCAGGCGTTGCGCAGGCCGGCGGTGATGACGATCGCCGTGCCGTGCTGATCGTCGTGGAACACCGGGATGTCCAGCATCTCGTCGAGGCGGCGCTCCACCTCGAAGCAGCGGGGCGCGGAGATGTCCTCGAGGTTGATGCCGCCGAAGGACGGGGCCAGGCGCGCGATGGTCTCCACCAGCTCCTCGGGGTCGGTGGTGTCCAGGACGATGGGCACCGCGTTGAGGCCGGCGAAGCGGCCGAACAGCTGGGCCTTGCCCTCCATGACCGGCAGCGCGGCCTTGGGGCCGATGTCGCCGAGGCCGAGCACGGCGGTGCCGTCGGAGATGATGGCGACGTTGTTGCCCGTCCACGTGTACGTGCGCGTCAGCTTCGGGTCGTCGTGGATGGCCTCGCAGACCTGGGCCACGCCCGGGGTGTAGGCGATGGAGAGGTCCCGGGTGGAGTTCAGCGGCAGCGTCGACGCGGTGATGAGCTTGCCGCCCTCGTGCGCGCGAAAGATCTCGTCGGTCGTGATGGGGGCTTCGCCCGCGTCACCGTTGCCGACGTCACCGTTGCCGGCCTCGGCCGTGGCATCCACGGTGCCGTCGCCGATTCCATCGACGATGTCGTTGCCCTTGTTCTCGTCCTTGGCGCTGGCCATCTGCGTCGGCTCCTCGTTCGTCGGACGGGCGTCGTTCGCCCGTCGGTTCGTCAAGACAGCCTAATCGACGGCGTTCGCGGCGCATGCGAGAGCGTCCCGCGCAACCCCGCCGGGCTCCACCGGCCGGGCCTATGCGCCGGCGGGGTCCTGCGGCGGTTCCGGGGGAAGAGGCTGCGTTTGCGTCGGTTGGGTGGGCTGCGTTTGGGTCGGTTGGGTGGGTTGCGTCGGTTGCGTCGTCGGGGTCGGCTGCGTCGTGGGTCGCGTCGTCGGTTCGGTGGTGGGGACCGTGGGCGTGGAGGTGCCGGTGCTTTCGCTTTCCGACGTCGACGTTTCCTCCGACGATGTCTCCGACGAACTTTCCGTCCTCGTCACCGACGTTTCCGTCGCCGTGGGGCGCTGGGTCGCCGTCCGGGACGTGGATGTCTTCGACGGCTTCGGCGGGGTCCGTTGCGAGCTGGATTCCTCTTCGTTCGTCGCCGGCGCCGCGTCGGGGTCGGGCAGCGCCACGGCCAGCACCGAACCGAGGGCCAGCAGGACGACGGCGATGGGGGCGATGAAACGCCAGCGCCGGTCGAGTACTGCGGCGGGGGCGTCGGGGTCGACGGCGGCGCGGTGTTCGCGGCTTTCATGCCACGACCACCATGCGCCCGGCAGAATCAGGCCGGCGGCGACGGCCGCTCCGATGGCCACTCCAGGCAGGCCCCGCAGCGCGATCGCCACAAAGAGACCGGCGGCACCGGCGAGGATCGACAGCGCGGCCAACGCGATTTTCCACAGCGGCGGGCGGGCCCATCCGGAGCCGTAGCCGCCGTCGTTGCCGCCACCGTCGGCATCACCGCCGCCGTAACCGTCGGCGTTCGCGTTCCGGTCCATGTCCTCACCACCCGTGCCTTCCCTCATCGTGCCGCCCACTGTACGACCCATGGCGAAGCACAGCACCATTCGGTACGTGGCAACGGGCACGAAAAAACCCCGCCTACCTGCGGTGAAACAGGTGGCGGGGTTCATCTCCGGTGCCCCCGGTGGGACTCGAACCCACACTGGACGGGTTTTGAATCCGTTGCCTCTGCCAATTGGGCTACAGGGGCGCTCCAGGCTGCTCCGGTGCGGCCGGTGGCCGTCGTGAAGCAACTCGAAGAATCTTAGCGCACGTCCTCCGGCTCCGAGAAACGGTGCTGGACCCACGCGACGACGCCCACGATGAATGCGCCGAGCATGAACAGTCCCAGAGCCATCGGCCAGTCGTCGCCGACGCGCAGCATCGAGCCGTCCTCGGCCTGCCACGGCCACAGGGCGCGCAACGAACCGAGCAGCAGGCCGGCCATGGCGACGAGGGTGACGGTGTGCTTGTGCTCCAGCAGCCACTCCAGCAGACGCACGAACAGCACGATGCCCAGCAGCGCGCCGAGCATGAACACGCCCAGGTAGGCGAAGTCGCGCTGGTCGACGGCGGCCATGGTCGGCGCGTACAGGCCGGCCACGAGCAGGAAGAACGAGCCCGACACCCCGGGCAGCACCAGGGCGCAGATGGCGATCGACGCCGCGAAGAACACGATCCACAGCGACGGGTCGGTCGATGCGGTGGCCTGCGGCAGCGACGTCAGCCAGAACGTGGCCACGGCGAAGGACACGAAGATCGCGATCACCTTGCCCCGCATGCCCGGGCGCTCCAGCGCACCGGGGCGGATCTCCTGGAAGGGGATGAGCACCGACATGGCGATCATGCCCATGAACAGTGCCTTCGACGCAACCGGCTGGTCGGTGACGAACGATTCCATGATGCCGGCCATGGAGAAGACGACCGCGAGCATGCCGACGGCCACCGGCAGCAGCAGCCACCAATCGATCTTGCGGGCCGTGGCGCGCCAATCGCCCTTGGTCACGGCGTCCTTCGGGAGCTCCGTGATGTTCTTCGCCGACGCGATCAGGCGCTCGTAGATGCCGGTGACCAGCGCGACCGTGCCGCCGGACACGCCGGGGACCGTCTCCGCGAGACCGATGAGGCCGCCGCGCACCACGTTGGCCGCCGTGCCGGCGGGCGTCGGAGGGCGGGGATCGGTGTTGACCGCCGGGCCGTCCACGGGGGCGGGCACGCGGGAGCGGGGGGCGGGCCGGGTGTTCTTGTTGGTATCCATCGCGACGCGATGTTACTAGGTCATGGCCGAAAAACCCGTGGTGGCGGAGGGTAGCGCGCGTCACATGGGGGTGCGGCGCCCGACAGCGCCGACGAAGGGGCGGCGCGTGGGCGGCGCGTCGGCGATGCGGGGCAGTGCGCGGGTGCCGCCGTCAGTCGTCCGAGGGGGAGACCGGAACCTCGGTCGGGGTCTCCAGGACCCGCTGGATGTGGGCGCCGTATGAATCGACCGCCGCAGTCCCCTCGGAGGGGATGCCGCGGGCGTAGCTGACCAGGACCGTGCCCAGGCCGGTGTACATGGCCAGGGCGTACTGGCAACGCTGCTCGGCATCCTCGTCGCCGGTCACGCCGGGGGCCTCGTCGCGGATGCGGTCGAACAGGGCGCCGCCGATGACCTCCTGGAACTGATCGGTGACCGTCTTGACCGCGGCCGGGCTGCCGGCGGTGGCCATCAGCAGCGCGACCAGCGAGCTGGTGGAGGAACGGTCGCCGTTGATCGCGTCATCGGCCAGCGACGTGCCGATGTCCCCGAAGGGAACCTCGCAGATGAGATCCTTCATCGCCTCGAAGTTGATCAGCTCCTCCAGGAGCCCTTCCTTGGTGCGGAAGTATTTGATGATCAACGGCGCGCTGACGCCGGCCTCGGTGGCAATCTCCTTGAGGGAGACCTTCGAGAATGGTTTCCGGGTGAAGTACGCCGCAGCCACCTCGACGATGCGGGCCCGGGTCGTCGCCGAGTTCTGGCGGCGCGGGCGGGAGGTATCGCTATCCATGGTCGACAGCTTAAAGCCGGTGGGGGTATGGACCTAGTTGGGGTGCCCGGGACTGGCTTCTTGTGGGGGTGAACGAGCGGCCGTACAGCCCCTGTCGGGGGTGGCGTTTCGGGCGGGCGTTGACTGATAGAGTTTCGGGGCCCGATCCATAGTTCCGATTTAATCTGCATTCGCCGGAATCGAGAGGGGGTAGCACCCCCGGTACCCCCAGTGTCGCTGTCGCTTTCCTCAGCGATTTTCCCCATGTTTTCCTTCGTGCGTCAAATGAGGCGGGGGTCGGCGGTGAGGGGGCGTCGGCACCTGCGGCGGTGGGGGCGGTCCCCGCGCCGGCGCGTTTTCCTACACTGGTCCGCATGAAACGAACCCTCATGCTCGTCGACGGCCACTCCATGGCCTTCCGGGCCTTCTTCGCGTTGCCCACCGACAACTTCTCCACCACCGGCGGGCAGTTCACCAACGCGGTGTACGGGTTCCTGTCCATGCTGGCGAACCTCCTGGCGGAAGAGAAGCCCACCCACGTCGCCGTCGCGTTCGACGTCGGCCGCAAGACCTTCCGCACGGACAAGTTCCCCGACTACAAGGCCCAGCGCGAGAAGACCCCCGAGGAGTTCCGCGGCCAGGTGCCGTTGCTGCAGCAGGTGCTCAAGGAAATGGGCATCGTCACGTTGGAGAAGGAGAACTACGAGGCCGACGACATCATCGCCACGTTGGCCACCGAGGCGCTGCCGGAGGGCTTCGAGACGCTCATCGTCACCGGTGACCGCGACGCCCTGCAGCTCGTCAACGACGCGACGACCGTCCTCTACCCCATGCGCGGCGTGTCGACGCTCCATCGCTTCACGCCGGAAGCGGTGAAGGAGAAGTACGGACTGACGCCGGCGCAGTACCCGGATTTCGCCGCGTTGCGCGGTGACCCGTCGGACAATCTGCCCGGTGTCCCGGGCGTGGGCGAGAAGACGGCGCAGAAGTGGATCCTGCAGTACGGCAGCCTGGCCGAGCTCATCGACCGCGTCGACGAGGTCCGAGGCAAGGTCGGCGACAACTTGCGCGAGCGAGTCGCCGCCGTGCAGATGAACCGCGACCTCACCGAGATGGTCAAGGATCTTCCCTTGCCCTACGGTCCCGGTGAGCTGGAACTGCGGCCGGCCGACGCTCAAGGCATCGCCGACTTCTTCGACCGCCTCGAGTTCGGCGACAGCCTCCGCGACCGGGTGTTCCGCACCCTGTCCGTCGAAGGCGCGGGCGTCACCGCTGCCGAGGGCGACTCCGGCACCGAGGTGGTCGTGGAGAGCCTCGACGATGGTGCGCTGGCGGGGTGGCTCGCCGCCCGCCGCGGCCCCGCGGCCATCGACTACTCCGGCGGGGAGCTGGCCATCGCCGCGTCGGAGCATGAGGAGGAGCCGGCCACCGACGATGCAGCCGACGCCGACGAAACCACCGCAGCGTCCACCGTCTCCGCCATCGTCGTCGACCCTGCCGGGCTGGTGCCGGGCGACGCCGCAGCGTTGGCCGAATGGCTCGCCGGCGACCACCCGAAGATGGTCCACGATTCGAAGTCGACCATGCATGCCCTGTGGGGCCATGAGCTGGAGCTGTCCGGCGTCGTCCACGACACGTTCCTGGCCTCGTACCTCCTGCGGCCCAGCCAGCGCAGTTACACGCTGGACAACATCCTGCAGCGGCACCTCAACCGCACGCTGGCGCAGGCGGAGGGCCAGCTGACGCTGCTCGACGAGCCCGGCCCCGGCAACGCCGACCGCGCCGTCGCGGTGTTCGATCTCGCGGGTGCGCTGGCCGCGGAACTCGACGCCAATGGGCTTTACGACGTCTACGCGGACATCGAGGTGCCTCTCGCGCCGGTTCTGGCGCGGATGGAGCGTGCCGGGATCGCGGTGGACGTCGCCAAGCTCAAGGCCCTGCGCGACGAGGCGGCGCAGGCGCAGGCCGCGGCCGAGGACGCGGCGCGCGGGATCGTCGACCGGCCGGAGCTGAATCTGGGGTCGCCGAAACAGCTGCAGGAGGTGCTTTTCGACCAGCTGGGCATGCCGAAGACCAAGAAGACGAAGACGGGCTACTCCACCGCCGCCAAGGAGCTGGAGAACCTGGCCAAGACCAACGATCACCCGTTCCTGGAGCGGCTGATGGCGTTCCGCGAGTCGCAGAAGATGAAGTCGACCGTCGAGGGGTTGGTCAAGGCCGTCGGCGAGGACGGGCGAATTCACACGACGTTCAACCAGACCGTCGCCGCGACCGGCCGTCTGTCGTCGACCGAGCCGAACCTGCAGAACATCCCGGTGCGCACCGAGTTCGGCCGCGAGATTCGATCGGCGTTCGTCGCCGGCGAGGGCTACGAGGGCCTGGTCACCGCCGACTACTCGCAGATCGAAATGCGCGTCATGGCGCACCTGTCCGGTGACGAGGGGCTCATCGACGCCTACCGGCGCGGCGAGGACCTGCACAACTACGTCGGCTCGAAGGTGTTCGACGTGCCGATCGACGGCGTGACGCCGGAGCTGCGCCGCCGCGTGAAGGCGATGTCCTACGGCCTGGCCTACGGCTTGTCGGCGTTCGGCCTGGCCCAGCAGCTGGACATTCCGCAGGGCGAGGCGAAGCGCCTGATGGAGGAGTACTTCGAGCGTTTCGGCGGCGTCCGCGCCTACCTCGACGGCGTCGTGGAGCGCGCCCGCAAGGACGGCTACACCGCGACGCTGTTCGACCGCCGCCGCTACCTGCCGGATCTCAACTCCGACAACCGCATGGCCCGTGACATGGCCGAGCGCGCTGCGCTTAACTCGCCGATTCAGGGGACGGCGGCGGACATCATCAAGGTGGCCATGCTCCGCGTCGACGATGCTTTGCGACGGGGCGGCGCCGGCGTCGAGGAGCCTGCGGGTGACGGCGACGGACATGGCGACCAGAAGAACGGCCCGCTGAAGTCGCGTGTGCTGCTGCAGGTCCACGATGAATTGGTCGTGGAGGTCGCGCCCGGCGAGCGCGAGGTCGTCGAGGAGATGCTGCGCCGCGAGATGGACGCCGCGTTCGACCTGAAGGTGCCTCTGGACGTGTCGGTAGGCGCCGGCGCGAACTGGGACGAGGCGGCGCACTAGGGCGCGGGGAGGGCGAGGGGCCGACGGCATTGGGTCCCCGACGTGTTACGTTGGGGCCATGTACGCAGGCACCGCTTCGATGAAGCTCCGTTTCCGCCGCTGACGGCGGCGGACACCATGTGATTCCGCCCGGGTGAGTTCAACCCCGGTGCGGATCGAACCATCGGCATTTCGCGCGCCGTCCAGGTGATCATCACCGGGCGGCCGGCTTCGGCTGCCCGGCTCCGAGACGAGCTGAAAGCACTTTCCCGAAATGTCCCGTACGAATCCAGAATCTTCATCCATTTCTCCCTCGGCCTTCCCCGCATCCTCTGCCGCAGTCTCCGCCGGCGCGGCGTCCCACATCCGGCTCCGCGGCGTCGCCGTATCCCTTGGCGGCCGTCCGATTTTGGCGGGCGTCGACGTCACGGTCTCCTCCGGTTCGCGGCTGGCGATCGTCGGCGAGAACGGTCGCGGCAAGACCACCCTTCTCAATGTCCTCGCCGGTCGGATCGCTCCCGATGAGGGGACCATCGACCGTTCCGGCACCATCACCGTGGTGGACCAGGAGCTCGATGCCGGCGACGGCAGGACTGTCGGAGCAGTGATCACCGAAGCCGTCGGAGAGGCGCGCTTGGCGCTCAGCCGCCTCGACGCGGCCGCCGACGACATCGCGGCCGGAGTCGACGGCGCCGGCGAGGCCTACGCGGAGGCGCTGGAGACCGCGACCCGACTCGATGCGTGGGACGCCGAGCGCCGGATCGACATGGCGTTGGAAGGCCTCGGAGCCAGCACCGACCGGAACCGGGTTTTATCGACTCTGTCGGTCGGCCAGCGCTACCGCGTCCGATTGGCGCTGGCGCTCGGGTCGACGTCGGATCTCCTGCTCTTGGACGAGCCGACCAATCACCTCGACGCCGCCGCACTGGCGTATCTCACCCGTGCGCTGAATGAAAGGGCCGACGGGTTCGCCGTGGTCAGCCATGACCGGGCGCTGTTGCGCGGCATCGCCTCCGAGTTTCTCGACCTGGACCCCAGCAGGGACGGGCGACCGCGCCTCCACTCGGGCGGTTACGGCGGTTGGATGGACGGCCGTCGCCGCGAAAGAGAATCGTGGGAGCAGGAGTACGCCCGTCAGTTGGATGAACTCGACGACCTGACTCGCGCCGCCGACGAGGCGCGCGGTCGTTTGCGAAGTGGTTGGCGGCCGCCCAAGGGGACGGGAAAGCACCAGCGGGCCACTCGGGGAGCCTCGGCGGTGCAAGCGTTCAATCGCCGCGTCGAAGAACTCGAGAGTCACCGAATCACCGTTCCGACGCCGCCCCTGACTTTTCGGCCACCGGATCCGGGCACCCGAAACGGGGCGTTCCTCCTCGAGGTGGACGACGTGTCCGTGCCCGGCCGCCTCGACGTCCCCGTGTCGTTGCGGCTGGAAGGCGGAGACAAATTGCTCATCGTCGGGCCCAACGGCACTGGGAAATCAACGTTGTTGTCGGTGCTCGCGGGGCTCGTGCAGCCCGGCACCGGACTCCGCATCGTGGGCGAGGGCTGCATGGTCCGGCTCTTGTCTCAGGAGGTCCCGGGGTGGGACCCGGTGGAATTGCCTTCGGTGATCTGGGAACGCGGGCGCGGTGAGGGCCCAGGGGCCGACTCGACCACTGGTTCGTCCGGGCCCGCCTCTCTCACAGGAATGGGACTGCTCGACCCGGAAGCGCTGCGCACGCCCGTCGGCAGATTGTCGCAGGGGCAGCAGCGTCGGTTGCAGTTGGCGATGTGCCTTGCGGCGCGTCCGGATCTGATCATGCTCGATGAGCCGACGAACCACCTGTCGGCCCATCTCGTCGATGAGCTGACGGAGCATGTGCGCTCGACCACCGCGGCCGTCGTCGTGGCCACCCATGATCGCCAGATGCTCCATGACCTCGGCGACTGGCCGAGGCTGGAGTTGGCGCCGTAGCGGGTGACGGGCCCATCGGCGGCGTTGGTCAAGGCCTGATCGCCACCACCAGTCCCTTCAGCGGCAGGTGGACGAGGATCTCCGCCGGGCGCCCGCGGCCCGCCAGTTCCAGCGCGTCGGCGTAGCCGGAGAGCTGGCCGATGTAGTTCTCCCGGACGTGACCGATCGGGTCGTCGCCGGGGTAGGTCTTGTGGTCGATGAGGACCACGCGGCCATCGGGGAGCTCGAGGAGCTGGTCGATCCAGCCCTCGTGAATCTGGTGGTCCTCGTTGCGCCAGGTCACCGGCACTTCCGAGCGGATCACGGCATCGGGGAATTCCGCGTCCAGCCATTTCAGCCAGCGCGTGCCCAGGTCCGCCATGGTTTCGGCGGAGACGTGCGCGCCGACTCCCCAGGAACCGATGAGGCGCTCGGCGGCCCGCTCGCGCAGGTCCGCTCCGAGCGTAGCCAGCGGCAGGCCGAGGTAACCATGGACGGCTTCGCCCACGCGCTCCCAATGCTGGCCGCCGCCGGACACCAGCGGAGCGCCCAGCACGACGCGTTCGACGACCGCGGCCGCGGCCCTCTGGTCGTCGGTCGCGGCGATCGACGACGGCGCAACGCGAGCGGGCGCCAGTCGGCCGGCCGGCGCGGGGCCGCGCATCGAATCGAGGCCGGGGCGATGCCGCGACGGCATGGGCGGAGTCGCGTCGGCGTCGTCCCAGATCATCGTTTCGATTCTGGCGGGCACCTGGACCACGCTGCCCGCGGCGTCCTTCACCGCCACATGGTCACCGTCCGCCTTCATGGTCACCGGGGTGCCCTTTACGGCGGCGAAGTCCTCGAATCCCGACCGGGCGCACAGGATCGAGTGCTTGGCCGCGCGCGTCAGCGACACGTAGGCCAGGCGGCGGGCGTCCTCGACCTCGGCCGCCGCGCGTTCCTTCTGCACGGGTTGGGCGGCCATCGTTTCGACGATGACCTTCGCCTTGTCGGGTGCCGCGGGCCAGAACCGCAGGTAGCGGTCGCCCAGCGGATTCTCCAGCGTGGGCGCTTCGCGCGAGGCCACCCAATGACCGTCGGGCGTGAACATGTCCTTGGGCTTGGGCACCGCGACGCACACCGCATCCCACTCGAGGCCCTTCGAGGAGTGCATGGTGCCCACGTACACCGAATCGTCGTCGCCGCCGGCCTCCGGAAGTTCATCGATGGCGTCGAACCAATTGAGGAATCCGGACAGCGACGTCGCCCCGCCCGCCGAGCGGGTCTCGTCCTGGTACTCGCGTGCCAGACCGGTGAAGGCGTCGAGCGATCCCATGCGCCGCGACGGTCGCGTCCATCCCACGATCCGCCGGCGCAGGTCCAGCGCATCGATGACCTGTCGGACGCATTCGACCGGGGTGAGGTTCACCGCGGCGGTGCGCAGCTGCTGCAGCCGGGCGAGCGCCTCGTCGTCTGCCCAGGATCGCAACAGTTCCCTCCGCGATTCCCGGGTCGTATCGGCGGCCGTGAGCCGGGAGAACCAGGTGTCGTGCGCCGAGTGGTCATCGCACAGCACGATCAGTTCGACCAGCGAGCGGGTGTCCCGCGGATCGAGCAGGAGTCCGAGTCCCGCCCGGATGACCTGGCCTTCCCGCGCCGTGCGCAGATCCGCCTTGTCGCCGGTGCAGGGGATGCCCGCCTCGGTGAGCGTGCCGACGATGTTCTCGACGTTGGACTTCGACCGTGCGAGAACGGCGATGTCCTTCGGCGCCGTGCCCTCCGCGATGAGCGAGGACACGCCCTTGGCGATCGCCCCGAACCACGGCGCATTCGACGTGCCGCCGTCGGTGGAGGGCTGCCAAACACGCACGTCACCGCCCTTGTGCTCGAACACTTTCGGTTCGGCGACGCGGAGGCGGACGTCCGCGTCCGGCATCGACGCGGAAAACAGTTCGTTGGTCAGCGCCAGCGGCTCCCTGAAGGAACGCCAGGACCGATCGAGCTTTTCGACGGTGCCGTGAACGGCGAGCTCGTCGAAGGCGGCGGCCATCAGCTGCGGATCGGAACCGCGGAAACCGTAAATCGACTGCTTCGGGTCGCCGACCCAGATGACCTCGCCGGCCAGTTCGCCCAACTGGAAGAAAAGGGCGAGCTGGATCGGGTTGGTGTCCTGGAACTCGTCGACGACGAGGACCTCGTACGTTTCGGCGATGGCCGCGCGCACCGACGGCGACGTCGTGATGATTTCCAGCGCCAGGACCTCCTGGTCGGTGAAATCGATGAGGCCGAGCGCCTTCTTGTGGTCGTCGTACGCGGTCAGGCACGTGGCGGCGGTGCCGAGCACCAACCGCGTCAATGCGGCCATGTCCTCGCGGTAGGCGGGGCTGGCGGCGATGTCCGCGGCGATCTCGGCGAAGCCCTCGAAGACTTTGCCGATGGCCTTGGGGGACTTCACGTCCGCGAGTTTCGCCCATTCGTTCCACGGGATCCGATCGACGTCGCGCGACATCGCCTTGGCCAGCTCCGCGAACTTGCGGCGGCGGCCAATGGCGGCATTGCGCTCGTCGCCCGCGTCCAGCTCGATCGCGGCTTCGCATGCAGAAATTGCATCACTTGCCCACGTGGCACGGTCGTCGGTTTCGACGGCGCCAACCGATTCGCGATTGACCTGATCGAGGACCTCGATGAGCTCCGCGACCGACGCCTCGGCGGCGGTGGCGAGGCCATCGGGGCCGATGAGGTTCTGCCGCGCGGTCTCCGCGATGGCGCGGACGGTGTCGGAGAAGGACTTCCGCTGATCGAACTCGTACGCGTCGACGGGCTTGTCGTATCCGGTCCGGCGCAGCAGATCGCGGTGGGCGTCCTCGGCATCGGCGATGACGGCGTCGCAGGCGAGGTCGAACGCCCTGGCGGCGGCGTCTTCGGTCAGCGTCTCGAGCTCGGGGGACAGGCCGGCGTCGATGGCGAAGTCGCGCACCAGCGTCGCCGACACCGAGTTGACGGTGCCGACCAGGGCGGAACCGATGGCCTGGGCCTGCTCCGCCAGGCCGTCTTCCATCAGCTTCGAGCGGATGCGCTCCGACAGCTCAGCGGCGGCCTTCGTGGTGAAGGTCGTGGCGATGATGGCCGACGGCGACAACCCGTCCTTGATGCGGTCCGCGAGCTTGCCCGTGATCGTGTAGGTCTTGCCGGTGCCGGCGCTGGCGGTGATGATGGTCGACTTCATGGTGTTCTTCTGGTTCCCATCGGTCATGACGGATCGGCCTCGATGCCGGTGATGATCCCGTAGTCCACGTACTTCGCGGTGTCCATGGGCAGGTAGCGGTCGTTCATGTCGGCGGCCTCGGACGCCTTCGCCGACCTCTTCGCGATCTCGCGCTCGACGCCGTCGGCGGCGACGAGCATGGCGTTGCCCTCGTCCTTGACGACCCCGGAGAACGCGATCTCGGACAGCGCCTCTTCGACGGAGGTCACGGCCCGCCGCCACAGCGTTTCGGGGGCGACCGAACCGGTGGCGGGGGTCAGGCCGCCGAGCGCGGGGTCGAGCGAGTCGAAGCGCGCGTACTTGAGCTCGAAGTAGGCCGTGACGATGCTCTCCAGCGGAAGCTCATCGGCGACCGACCACGCGTAGGTGGCCAGCTGCAGGGAGCGGCCGGATTCGATGAGGTCGCCGTACTTGCGTCGGCTGACCGAGTACTTCATGTCGATGACCACGGTGGTGCCGTCGGCCGTTTCGGCGTCGAGGTCGCGGAAGCCCACCATGGTGACCGGATGCTCGTGGACGTTCGCCGGATCATCCGGGTCGCCGTCGGGGTCCCGAAGAGCCAGCACGAGTTCCCGCTCGATGGGGGCCTCGGCAGCGGTGACGATCATGCCGCCGCGGCGCAGCGTCCCGAAGAGCTCGGGGATGCTCTCGAGGGCCTCCGCCTCCACCTGCTGGCGCAGTCGGGCATTGCCCGGCAGGTTCAGCTCCGAGGCGTAGTGGGGGAGCAATTCGGCGAAGCAGGTCCGCACCGTCGCGACGTCGGCCCCGTCCAGTCCTTCTTCGACGATCTTCTCGATGATCGCGTGGAGGAAGGTGCCGATCATCCGGTTTCCGGTGGGAATGTCGGTCACCCAACCCTGGCGGATCCGCAGCGGGTACGCCAGCAGCCACTCCAGGCGGTGGACCAGGAGCTTCTCCATTTGGGAGTAGGACAGCCGGTCCGGCAACAGGTGGGTTCCCGGAGGCACCTCACGGCGAGACGCGTTCGCGGCGAGGGCGTCGGCGTCCGGGACGAAAGGCTCCGGGACATCCAGGGGAAGGTCGGCGCCGCCGAAATTCCAGGTGCCGTCGACGACGAGTTGGCGGGCGGTGAATTCGGATTCGGCCTCGTCGTATCCCGTGCTGCCGTGGGCCGCGAAGGACAGGGCGGGGTGCCGGGTCGTCGCCGCACCATCGAGGACGGCCGGGACGACCGCCACGACGTCGCCGGCCCTGCACAGTCCCGCCAGTTCCGCCGTGGACGTCAGCCTGGCCAGAATGCCGGGATCGGGTACGTCGACGCCGGCAACGGCGAGCGTGCGCACCTCCTCCGGAGTCCAGATGCGGCGCCGGGTACGGCCGTCGTCGACGGCGCCCCACCACACGACGGGGCCGGGATTGCGGATCAACGCCGGCGACGGCACGCGGGAGCCCTCGGCGGCCTCGGCCCCCGCCAGGGGAGACTGCTGCGCGGAACCGCAGTCTTCGAGGATCCTATGCAATTCACGCTCGCTTACGGTGGCCTGCCGCCCGAGGACCTCGATCGCCGTGGTCACCGACCTCCCCGCTACCAACAGCTCCGGAGCCTCGAAGATCGCGCCCATGTTGCGCAGGCGCTTCGCCAGCCAGTCCAGGGGCTCGATGATCGCGGCGGTGTCGCACACGCCGTCGACGAACCCGATGCGCGAGGTGCGCAGGTACGAGTCGAGCGCGTCCAGCAGCTCTTCGTGTGTCGCCGCACGGTGAGCGGCGCTCTTCGCGACTTCGTCCACGGACTCGTCGGCCCGGGCCGCGATGTCGGCGCGGATGTCCTCCAGCGCCCCGAGCCACGCCGGGCCGCCGACGCCGGGTTGCGCGGCGAGTGCCCCGAGCAGTCCGCGGCGGATGACGGAGGGGACGACGCCCAGGTCGGTCACCGTGCCGGTGCGGGTATCGGAGGTGGTCAGGCCCATGTCCAGGAATGCGGCGATGGCGTGGACGTCGATCGGCCCGCAGATGGCGTCCAGGAAGAGCGGCAAGACCTGCGCCGTCGCGCGCTGGTCCGAGGCCTCCAACGCCCCGAGCCGGGCCATGCCCCGGCGGGACAGCTCCTGATCGAGGACCTCCGTGTGGTGCGTGGCCACCAGGGCGGTGCCGGGCGCGGTCGCCAGGATGCGCGCCGCGGCCTCGGCCGCCTCCCATTCGGTGGCGGCGGTGATCACCCGCAATCTCTCGACCGAGGCGGGCGCACCTTCCTCGCCGATGGACACGCCGAGCGCCTCGACGTCGTCGATGATCCCCGGCCACGGGGCCGGCAGCTCCGCGCGCGACCCCAAGATGGTCAACCGGTCGATGCCCAGCGGCCACACGACTCCGTCGACGACGAGTTCGCGCAGCATCGCCGCGACGCCCCGCAGATCATCGGCGGCTCCGGGAGCGTCGAAAAGCTCTTCGGCCTCCGCGAGATCGGCCAAGCGGGGAGAGCCTCCCGCCACCGGGGAACCGTCCCACCCCGCGGCGACGAGCTCGTCGCGCCAGGACAGCATCTTCTTCGCCACCGCCCACGCGTCGAGCTGGAAGGAATCGCCGCACCACTGCCGCGACGTCCGCGCCAGCGCATCGCGGTACGCGCCGATGCGCAGGGGGCGCTCGAGCGTCACGCCGCCGATGCCCAGGCGCGTGGCCAGAATCCCCGCCAACCCGGCGGGCCCGACCGCCGCGTGCCCGAGCGTCGCCCGCGATTCGCCCACGCGGCCGGGCCTTTCCCACGCGGCCCCGTCCAGGCCCCAACCGAAAGTGATCTCCATGGGCCCCATGCTAGGAAAGCTCCCGGATCACCGCCCGGCGGCATTCGAACACGGGTGCCCCGCCATCGCATTCCGCCGGTTCGCCCCGCTCGTCTTCGGGGCACCGGCGACATGTTCCGCGGGCTATTCCGCCAGCCGCGCCACGAAGATCGCCGTCCCCGGGATCACGGCCCCGCGCAGCGGCGACCATTGGCCCCACGTCACGTCGAGGTCCTCGGGCCATTCGGGTTCGATGAGGTCCTCGAGGACGAAGCCCGCCCCGACCAGGTCCCGGACCCGGTCGCCCATGGTGCGGTGGTGCTCCACGTAGATCGCGGTGCCGTCGGCGTCGCGCTCCACGTACGGCGACCGGTGGAAATAGGGGATGCCCGCCTTCAATCCGGCGGGCCCGGGGTCGTCGGGGAAGCACCAGCGCATCGGGTGAGTCACCGAAAACACGAAGCGCCCGCCGGGCCGCAGCACGCGGGCGACGCCGCGCATCAGCCCGGCCGAATCCGCCACGAAGGGGATGGCCCCGAACACGGAGAACGCGATGTCGAAGGAAGCGTCCCCGAACGGCATCGCCGCGGCGTCGGCCTGCACCAGATTCACGCCAGTCAATTCCCGGGGGCCGCCCCCGCTTGACGACGGCCCGCGCCCAGCGCGTCCGCCGGCGTCGTCGGATGCCGCCGCGGTCACCCCGTGGGCGAGCATGCCCATCGACACGTCGAAGGCGGTCAAGGACTTCGGCGGGCGGTGGGCCGCCAGCCAGCGAGAGCACGGCGCGGAACCGCAGCCGATCTCGAGGACGTCGGAACTCGCGAGCACGTCGGCGTCGCCAAGCAGATGGGCGTGCTCTTCGCGCAGCATCTCGGGGCACCAGACGAAATCGCCCTCCGGTCGCCCTTCACCGAGGTAGAGCGGGTGCTCGCGGTGGTAGTCGATGGCGTCCGAATCCCACCAGGAGCGGTTCGCCCTGGCGGATTCGTCGTCGCCGACCGGGGCGTAACCGAAGAATTGGGACATGGGGCGAGTCTAGGACCCGCCGGAACCCTTCCGTCACACCCGTCTCACCTGCGGCGGGACTTGATTCGGTGCAGGTGGGCGCGTATCGTGTTCGCGGTATGCGTGCGCAACCGGCGCCCGCCTGCCGATCCGGCGACCCCACCCCGTCCATCAGGGCGGATGCGGGTGTACCGGACCGACCCTGTCCAACTCGATTCCTATCCGCTTCGGAGCAACTTACATATGCCCACCTCCAACACCCCTCAGGTCGCCGTCAACGACATCGGCACCGCTGAGGATTTCCTCGCCGCCATCGACTCCACGATCAAGTACTTCAACGATGGCGACATCGTCGAAGGCACCGTGGTCAAGGTCGATCGCGATGAGGTCCTGCTCGACATCGGCTACAAGACGGAGGGCGTCATCCCCTCCCGCGAGCTGTCCATCAAGCACGATGTCGACCCCGACGAGGTGGTCGAGGTCGGTGACGAGATCGACGCCCTGGTCCTCACCAAGGAGGACAAGGAAGGCCGCCTGATCCTGTCCAAGAAGCGTGCGCAGTACGAGCGCGCCTGGGGCACCATCGAGGAGCTCAAGGAGAAGGACGAGGCCG
>DHCFI07803__coassemble_1339_pt1 | contig 22752 bp, 21 predicted proteins | sample DHCFI07803__metabat2_low_PE_024 | metagenome-assembled genome bin DHCFI07803 | reverse complement strand
GCATTGCTGGCCATGGTGGCCGTTACCTCCGGGCTCCACGAGGTCGGCGGCCCGAACCTGTGGCTGGGCCTGTGGCAGCGCCTCTCCCTGGCCGTCGCCGCGGTGGTGGCCGTGGCGGTCTCCGTCGCGGTGACGCCCGCGGGTTCTACAGCTCGTCGAGAAGCTTCTTGACGCGCTGATCGATCTCGTCGCGGATGAGGTTCATGCGCTCCTCCCCCTCGATGCCGCGGAGGCTGGGCTCGTCGACCTCCCAGCGCTCGACGTCGGTCTTCATGCCGTCGTATGCGGGGACATCCGCGCCGCCGACGACGATGACGCGGTCGGCGCCGCGCATGACGGCGTCGTCGATGGCCTTGGGCGTGCCGCCGGTCATGTCGGCGCCGATCTCGGACAGCGAGGCGGCGGAGCCGGCGTTGATCTTCGAACCCGGCTTGACGCCGGCGGAGAGGACCTCGACGTCGCGGCCGGCTTCGTCGGCGCGCAGGCGCATGATGGCTTCGGCCATCTGGGACTTGCCGCCGTTGGAGTTGCAGAGGAAGTAGACGGTGGGCGTGTCGGACATGGCCGCTCCATTCGGGGTGGGGTCGCTGATACTCGGGCCCGCCGCGCGGGCGCCCGCGCGCCCCAGATTACGCGGGGGTTAGATGGCCGTCGAACTGCTTTTCCGGGGCTACGGTGGGGCCATGACATCCGATCAGTGCTGCTCCGGCACCGGCCTGCGCGGCGCCGGAGAGTCCGGGGCAGAGGACCTCGCCGCCGGGTTCCGACTCCTCGGCGACCCCACCCGCCTGAAGCTGTTGGGCATCCTCGCCGGGCGCGAGTGCGATGACGTCTGCGCCTGCGACCTTTCCGACGCCCTCGAGCTCACCCCGGCCACCATCAGCCACCACATGAAGAAGCTCGTCGACGCGGGCATGGTCGCCGTCGAGCGCCGCGGCCGCTGGGCCCACTACCGCCTCCTGCCCGCGGGTTTTGCACCGTTGCGAGCGGCGCTGGAGTTTTAAGGGCCCGGCCATCGGCTCAGGCTTGACGACGGCAGGCGCCGACATCGCCCGCCGCCAATCACCGTCGACATGGTTCGCCTTCTTGTTCCATCTCACCTCATGGAACATTGGACGGTGTTGACGTTTCAGATGGTGCGAAAAGAGTCCGAAATGTTGCCTCATGTTCGATGGAATTGAATCGAACTCATGTACCATAAATGGTGAAGCAAGGCCGGGGGAATGGCCTGGTTTCGGGGCAGATCGGCGTCAGCGATCACATGCAGGACCGCTCTTCATCAGCATCGCACCACCGGGGGAATCGACATGGCCATCGACCATGACGCATCCGAAGAAAACAACCAGCCCGACCACGACGGCAACCGAGACGAGAAGGCCCCGCCGCGCAAACGGTGGGCCACCGAGCGCGACGAACCGGTGACCACCATCGGCCGCCACCGCAACATCATGGACGTCCACTTGTCTTTGGCGGTCGCGCCCGCCGGCGACGATGACGTCGATTCGCACGTCAACTCCGTCGGCACCCGCATCGGCGTGAGCAAGGGGCGGGCGACGGCGTACTGCGATGTCGGCACGATGCTGCGTCGCATGCCCCGCATCCTGGAGTTCTGCCGCTCCGGCGCGCTGCCGCATGAGCGGTTGTCGACCATCGCCAAATCCGTCGTCGCCGTCTCCGACGACAACCTTCCGGAAGTCGAGAAGAGGTTCCTCCGGTACCTGCGCCCCAGGAAGGATTTTCAGGCGTTGCCAGGGCCCCGGGTCTTCGCCCGGGAGCTCCGCCGCATCGTCGAATCCGTCGAACCCATCTCCACCCCACCCGACGACGATGAGCCCCAACCCGTCACCGGCGAGTCCTACGGCGTCGACAACGAGTACCCGGGTGATCACGGGTCGATGGAGGTCATCATGCGCAAGGACCGTTTGGCCGAATTCGACGCCACGGTCCGGGCGATCAAGGACGCCAAGGTCAAGGCCGGGCAAGATTGCTCATACACCGATGCGATGATCGCGATGTCCCGTGGCGACTTCGCGGGAGCCAAGGTCACCATGAACATCTACGTCGACGGTGACGCCGACGAAGACGACGTCCAAGTGTGGCTCGATGGCGCCGGCTGGTTGCCGAAGTACGTCAGCGAGGAATGGCTGGCACGTGCCGCAGTTGTCCGCCTCTCCGCCGACTCGCAGACGGGCGGTTACGCGCCGACGGAGGCGCAGAAGGCCCGTGTGCGCGGCCGGGACGGGCAGTGCCGGTTCCCGGGGTGCGATGTGCCCGCCCACCGGTGCCAGGTCGACCACGTGATCAACTTCAACCCCGATGCGGCGAAGAACCCGCTGATCCACGCCAACGACCGGCACCTCCTTCCGCTGGGCGTGTACCTGGATTGGCTGAGCGGTGGCCAACCGAAGGGGACACCCGGGATGCGCACCGCAGAGGGCGCGGGTGCGGGGTATATCGCCGACAATGACGCGAACAACCTCGGCGTGACGGCGACATGGAATCTGCAGTGCTTGTGCCAGCACCACCACAACCTCAAAACTTCCCGGCACTGGCATGCGCAGATGCACCCCGACGGCTCGGTGACCTGGTCGGACCACACCGGTGAGGCGAAGGCGACGACGGTGCCGCACGGGCCGATCGCCCACATCAAGCGTCAGACGTTCGCCCAACGGGCGACGCGGTTGGCCTCGACGATCCACGGCGACAATCTGCGCCGGATGAAGGCCGAAGCCGACGCCGCCAAGGCAATGGAGCAGGCGGACATCGATGCGGCACTGCGCAGGCATGCCCGCGAGACCGCGAAGTACGAGGAGGAACTCGCGGAGTTCACCGCCGGCCCGCTCAACTCCGCCGATCCCGCAGTCGCTGCGGAAGCCCGGGCACTGGCGGACGCAGCTGATGACGGTTGGCCGAGCGTCGAGGATCCGACCTGGGATCCGGACAAGGAGACCTCGGACATGAAACGACGCGATGGCCGAAACGCCGCCGATGACACCACCGACGACATCTGGGCAAGTGCGCCGATGAAAAGGAACCCCGACATGATCGACGACGAATGGACCGAATGGAACCGAAAGTGCGCCGCCGGCGAATGGGAGGGGGTGGGGCCGGAAACCGGCTCCGCACCGGAACCCCAACCGGGAACGGTCTCCGATTCGAGGTTTCATCCGCACTCGGACAGCCTCCCCCGCTCCGTGTGCCGCCCCCACCGGCGGCGTGCGACGATCGACGCAGACCCGGGGTCCGCACCGGAGCCGCCCCCGCCGCTCGGTCCCCACCCCGACATCCCCTTCTAGGCCCGAGGTTCGCGAGCCGAGCGCGATGAGACACTCCCCCGCAGCAGGTACACGACCAGACCAATGGCAACGAGAACCAGCACGCCCAACACCACCCACAGATCAGTTACCGCACCCGACACGCTGGTCAGCCACTCCTGCATCGCGAATTGTTGATCAACCGTCGTCGCACCACCGAGCCCCGCGGTACCGCCGGTGACGATGAACAGCACGCCCAACACCACCAGCACCACACCGGCGATGAGCGACAGCGAATTCGTGCGCACCGGGCCGATCTGCACGGGCTTCGGGCGCAACCATGACCGGGACCCGAGGTCGAACTTCTCCCACAGCAGAGCCATGAGCAGAAGGGGCGCCGCCATGCCCAATGCGTACACGGCCATCAACAAACCACCCTGCACGGGCGAGCCACCGGCCAACGCGACGGTCAGGATCGCTCCGAGCAACGGCCCCGAACAGAACCCCGCCAGCCCGTACACCGCGCCGAGGACCGCGACGTTGAGGATTCCGGTCCCCCGCGCCGCGCCACCGACTCCCCCTCCGCCGACTCCCCCGCCGAACCGGAAACCACCGCCGAACGCCGTGAAAACGCCCAACGCGATCACCACCAGCCCGGCGATCAATGTCACCGTCCCCCGATGAATGGTCAGCAACGACCCGATCGCGCCGATGCCCGCGCCCATCGGCACCAGCACCGCGATCATGCCCAGGTAAAACACGACCGTGCGCTGCACGAGCTTGCCCACGCCATCGAAGGCGTACGCGAAAAACGACGGCAACAGCAGCGCCGAGCACGGGCTGAGCAGCGACAGCAGTCCGCCCAAGAAAGCGCCCGCGACGCCGATGGATCCCACTCCCATGCGGCTACTCCGCCGGCTCGACCGGCGTCCGCAGGTGCTCCGGCAGCTGCGATTCGATGGCTTCGACGAACGTCTCCAGCGGCTGCGCGCCCACGATCGCGCCGGCGCCCACGATGAACGTCGGCGTCGAATTCACGCCGTACAGCGAACCCTCCTCGGCGTCCTTCGCGATCGCCTCGTCGAAGCGGTCCGACAGCATGTCCCCGCGGAACTTCTCCAGGTCCGGGATGCCGGCCTGCTCGGCGAAGGCCATCAGCGTCTGCTCGTTGAGGTCCGCATGTCCGCGCTCGGGGGCGGCGGCCATGACGACGCGGTGGAAATCGTGGAACTTGTCCTGCTCTGCGGCGGCCCGGCCGGCGCGTGCGGCGACCATCGACTCGTCGCCGAAGATCGGCATGTCGCGCCACTCGATGCGCAGCTTGCCGGTGTCGACGTAGTCCCGCACCAGCGCCGGCTCCATGTCGCGGGCGAACTTCGCGCAGAAGGGGCAGCGCCAGTCGGAATAATTGACCAGTACGACCGGCGCATTCACCTCCCCCATGGCCATGCGGTCGCCAGCGTCGCGGCGGGCGAGGAAGCTCAGGCCCTCATCACCCGAACCGGCGTCCGCATCCGGGGTGCCGCCCTGGCCGGATGCCGCATCACCGCCCGCATCGGTGGTCGCGGCGCTGTTCGCCGAGCCAGAGCCGGAGCCCGATCCCGATCCCGAGCCGCCCCACATCATGTATCCGCCGACGCCGATGATCAGCAGAACGACCACCACCAGCGCGATCACCGCCGGCACCATCCCGGGCGCGGCCTTGCTGCGGCGAGTGGTCGGGGTATCGCTCATGGGATCTCCGGTTTCGTGTCTGCTCGGATACTGCTCGGGTACTGCTCGGGTACTGCTTTGCGACGGCCATCTCCCCGCCGTCCGCTGCATCATTCGAATGCGCCCCACGGTATCCCACGGGCGCACGAAAGTGGGGCCACCCCCTTCACGGGAATGGCCCCACTGGTTCGGCGAACGGCCGGCGCTACTCCGCCTCGACCACCGAGTTCGCACCCACGGCGTGGGCGAACAGGTTCGGCAGGGTGTCGCGCCAGGCGGACTCCGCCTCGGCGAGCGGGATCTCGAAGGAGATCTCGCCACCGGAGACGCGGATGACCTTTTCGGCGTCGCCCGTCAGCACGCGGCCGATCTTCGCGAACGGCACGCCCACCTCGGCCGCGCGGGCCTCCAGCTCCGCGGCGTCGGCCTCTCGGACGGCCACGAGGGCGCGGGACGCCGACTCGGAGAACAGGGCCACGAACGGGTCGGCCGAGACGTCGTCAAGCGAAATCTCGATGCCGACGCCCGACTGGACCGCGGCCTCGACGACGGCCTGCGACAGGCCGCCCTCCGACAGGTCGCGCGCGGCGGTGGCGAAGTGCTCGCCGCGGGACTCGATGGTGCCGTGGAAGAACTGCGTCAGCTTGTCCTCGTCGGCCAGGTCGATGGCCGGCGGCATGCCGCCCAGCGCATCGTGGGCGACCTGCTGCCAGATCGAACCGCCCAGCTCGTCGGCGGTGTCGCCGAGGAGGTACAGGACCTCGTCGTCGGCGCCGTCCTGCGCGAGGCGGTTGCCGATGACCTTCTCCACGTCCTCCACGATGCCCAGCACCGCGATGACCGGGGTCGGCAGGATCGGCTCGTCGCCGGTCTGGTTGTAGAACGACACGTTGCCGCCGGTGACGGGCACGTCCAGCTCGGCGGCGCCGTCGGCCAGGCCGCGGACGGCCTCGGCGAACTGCCACATGGCGTCCGGGTTCTCCGGCGAGCCGAAGTTCAGGCAGTTCGACACCGCGTACGGCATCGCGCCGGTGACGGACACGTTGCGGTGCGCCTCGGCCAGCGCCAGTCGGACGCCCGTGCGCGGGTCGAGCTTGGTGTAGCGGCCCGACGCGTCGGTGGAGATGGCCACGCCGCGGCCGGTCTCCTCGTTGACGCGCAGCACGCCGGCGTCGGCGTGCTTCGCGGCGACGGTGTTGCCGCGCACGTAGCGGTCGTACTGCTCGGTGATGTGCGCGCGCGAGCACAACGCCGGCGAGGCGGCGAGGTCCAGCACGGTCTTGCGCAGCTCGTCCGACGACGACGGGCGGGCCAGCTCCGGGTCCGCCTGCAGCGCGTCCTGCCACTCCGGGCGGGCGTACGGGCGGTGGTAGGTCGGGCCCTCGTCGGCGATGGTCTTCGGCGGGGCGTCGACGACCGTCTTGCCGCCGTGGGTGATGACCAGGTTGGTGCCGTCGGTGACCACGCCGATGTCGGACGCGATGACGTCCCACTTGGCGCAGATGGCCATGAACTCGTCCATGTCCTCCGGCTTCACCACGGCGCACATGCGCTCCTGGGACTCCGACGACAGGATCTCCGCTGCGGTCATGTTCTCCGCACGCAGGTGCACGTTGTCCAGGTTGACCTCCATGCCGCCGTCGCCGGCGGCCGCCAGCTCCGACACGGCGCAGGACAGGCCCGCGCCGCCGAGGTCCTGGATGCCGACGACGACGCCGGCCTTGTACAGGTCGAGGCAGCACTCGATGAGCACCTTCTCGGCGAACGGGTCGCCGACCTGGACGGCCGGCAGCTTGCGCTCCGCGCCCTCCTCGAAGGTGTCCGACGCCAGCACCGACACGCCGCCGATGCCGTCGAGGCCCGTGCGGGAGCCGAAGAGAACGACGCGGTTGCCGGTGCCCGACGCGAACGCCAGGTGCAGGTCCTCGACCGGCAGCACGCCGACGCACAGCGCATTGACCAGGGGGTTGCCGGCGTAGGACTCGTCGAAGACGGTCTCGCCGCCGATGTTCGGCAGGCCCAGGCAGTTGCCGTAGCCGCCGACGCCGGCGACGACGCCGGGCAGCACGCGCTGCGTGTCCGGGGCGTCGGCCGCGCCGAAGCGCAGCTGGTCCATCACGGCGACCGGGCGGGCGCCCATGGCCATGATGTCGCGGACGATGCCGCCGACGCCGGTGGCGGCGCCCTGATACGGCTCGACGTAGGACGGGTGGTTGTGGGACTCGACCTTGAAGGTGACGGCCCAGCCGTCGCCGATGTCGACGACGCCGGCGTTCTCGCCGATGCCGGCGAGCATCTTCTCCTTCATCGCGTCGGTCGTGGTCTCGCCGAAGTAGCGCAGGTGCACCTTCGACGACTTGTAGGAGCAGTGCTCGGACCACATGACGGAGTACATGGCCAGCTCGGCGTCGGTGGGGCGGCGGCCGAGGATCTCGCGGATGCGGGCGTACTCGTCCTCCTTCAGTCCCAGCTCGGCCCAGGGCTGATCCAGCTCGGGGGTGGCGGCGGCGTTGTCGACGGTGTCGTCGTGGACGTTGATGTGGGTGTTGTCGGTCATGTCGGTCCTCCCTTTACGCGCCGATGGTGGAGACGGCGGACAGGAACAGCTCGAGACCGTCGAGCGACGGGCCGGTCAGCGCCTCGACGGCGTGCTCCGGGTGCGGCATGAGGCCCACGACGCGGCCGTCGGCGCTGCACACGCCGGCGATGTCGTTGATGGAGCCGTTGGGGTTCTCCACGTAGCGGAACACGACGCGGCCCTCCCCCTCCAGCTCGCGGATGGTGTCCGGGGCGGCCTGGAAACGGCCCTCGCCGTGCTTCGACGGGATGAGGATCTCCTGGCCGGCGGTCAGCGACGACGTCCACGCGGTGTCGGCGTTCTCCACCTTCAGGTGCAGGTCGCGGCACACGAAGTGCAGGCCCTCGTTGCGGGTCAGGGCGCCGGGCAGCAGGCCGGCCTCGGTGAGGATCTGGAAACCGTTGCAGATGCCCAGCACCGGCATGCCCTTGCCCGCGGCGTCGATGACCGAGCGCATGACGGGCGCCAGCGCGGAGATCGCGCCGCTGCGCAGGTAGTCGCCGTAGGAGAAGCCGCCGGGGACGACGACGGCGTCGACGCCCTTCAGGTCGGCGTCGGCGTGCCAGAGATCGACGGACTCGGCGCCGGCGAGCCGCACCGCGCGGGCCGCGTCGACGTCATCCAGGGTGCCGGGGAAGGTGATGACGCCGATCTTGGCGGTCACTTGCCCTCCCCGCGCACGACCTCGAAATCTTCGATGACCATGTTGGCCAGCAGCGTCTCCGCCAGCCGGCCGAGATCTTCGTCGGTGACCGAATCGTCGACCTCGAGCTCGAATCGCTTGCCCTGGCGAACGTCGGACACCCCGGAGACGCCGATGCGCCCCAGAGCCCGGTGGACGGCCTGGCCCTGCGGGTCGAGGATCTCCGCCTTGGGCATCACATTGACAACTACACGCGCCACGTAAGTGCTCCTGTTGTTTGGTGGGAAGCCCCGCCTGGTCGCGGGACGCATATCCGGGGTCAACTCTACTAGGCCGCGGGGCGATCCCCACCCGCCGCTATCCTGTCGGCATGACCGACGCCCGCGAACCCCGCCGTTTCGGCCCCGTGCCGTGGCCGATTCTGCTATTGGCCTTCGTTTTCGTGTTCGGGGCGGCGATGACGCTGTGGGGCCCCGTCAACCTCCTGGCCTGGCGCGGGGGCACCTTCCCCATGCCGGATCCGGAGCGCCCCGTGTACCAGCAGAAGATCGTCGAGATCACCCGCGTCCAGCACGAGGACCAGCCGGACGGCTCCAGGTACTTCACGCGCGGGGATGCGGGCGCCGGGCCGTCGGAAAGCGGGATCCCGCCGAAGGACGGGGCCGCCCCGGATCCCGATGGGCCGTGGGACGCGGCATTCGTGTCGTGGGTGCTCAGCGAGGCCGGGCTGCCCGTGCGCGCGGAGAAGCCGGGGAACCCGGATGCGTGGCTGGTCGCCGACACGCTGGAGCTGGCCGGTGCGATGGCCGACCGCGGCGCGTACATCGACGCGGAGGCGGATCCGGAGTTTTCGCCGCAGGTGGGCGACCTGGTCTTCTACGACTACCCGTGGCCGTTCGGGTACCACGTCAACATGGTCGTGGCCGTGCACGGCGACGTGGTCACCGTCGGCGGCGACGAGCTCGGCGGCGTGGGCCTGGCCAGCATGAACCTGCGCAATCGCGGGGGGATCATGGGCTGGGGCGCCACCGGGCGGCTGGAGGACCCGGCCGCGGCGGAGGCTGCGGCGGAAGCGGCGGGCGCCGGGGCGGATGATCCGCTGGATCCCGACGACGTGCCCGAAGACGAGGAACCGGACCCGGAGGTCGGCCCCCGCCCCACCGTCACACCGGCAAGTGCTCCTCGATCAGGTCGATGATCGCGTCGTCGTCGGGCTCGGTGCGGGGGCGGAAACGCCCCACGATCTCGCCGGAGTCGTCGATGACGAACTTCTCGAAATTCCACGCGACGTCACCGGCCTCGCCGTCGGCGTCGGCGACCTGCGTCAATCGCCGATAGAGCGGATGGGCACTCTCGCCGTTGACGTCGATCTTGGCGAACAGGGGGAACGTCACTCCGTAGTTGGCGTCGCAGAAATCGGCGATCTGCTCCTCGGTGCCGGGCTCCTGGCCACCGAACTGGTTGCAGGGGAAGCCCAGGACGAAGAAGCCGCGCATGGCGAACTCCTCCTGCAGCTCCTGCAGGGCGCGGTACTGCTCCGTCAGGCCGCACTCGCTGGCGACGTTGACGATGAGCAGGACGTGGCCCGCCCACTCCGCCAGCGTGGTCTCGCGGCCGTCGATGGTGGTGACGGGGATGTCGTACAGGGTGCCGTTGCTGTCGCTCATGCCGCCCATCGTAGGGGCACCGCACCGTAACCGGCAGGGCTCACGCCGGCGGACATGGCCAGATCGAGCAGGCGGAGGATGTCGCGGCGGACCTTCTCGTCGCGCAGCCGGGCCGCCGACACCGAGATGCGGATCGGGCGGCCGTCGGCGATGGCCCGGTTGACGGAGTTGCGCATCGCCCGGCGCCACCAGCGCGCCGCGCCGAAGCCTTCGCCGACGGCCAGCACGCGGGTCGGGTCGGTGGCGCCGGTGGCCAGGTCGTGGACGCCGTGCAGATCGGCGGCGATGCGGAAGCCCAGTTCCGGCAGCACCTCCAGCGTGCCCGGCGACATCAGCCACTTCGGCGGGGCGAAGATGTCGGTCTCCAGATCCAGCGCCTTCATCTGGCGGGTGGCCGCCGTCAGGCGCAGCCGCGCCTCGTGGGAATCGAGGGCCGCGAATTCGCCGCGGCGGCCGCGATCCGATTGGTCGTAACCGGCCAGCAGGATCTCCGACCCCTCGTCGCGCCGCCGCCGCACCCAGTCCAGCACCGCCGGCGAATCGCGCAGGGTCCAGTCCGCGCCCAGATGCGGGGCGACCAGCAGCGACGGGGTGATGCCCCGGAATTCGAGGGCGGCGATGAAGCGTGCGGCGTCGAGCAACCGGTCATCCCGGATACCCGACACCGACACCACGAGAGCGGGAGAGATGGCGGTCATGCGGCCATCAGAACATCACGGGGTGAATTCGCGGTGACGGTCGATGGAACACCGGGTCAAGGCCAGATGACGGCTCGGCCCCGGTACCCGATTCAGTCCCAGTGCACGACCTCGTCGAGTTCCAGCCCCTTGCGCCAGCCGAACGCCTCCAGATCCCGGACCTCGGCCAGGTGGGTCACCGGGCCCAGGCACAGCCACGCGACGGGCCGCACGGGCTTTTCGACGCCGATGAACTCCGCCAGGAATTCCTCCCGGTAGAAGCTCACCCAGCCGATCCCGGCGCCCTCGGCGGTGGCCGCCAGCCACATGTTCTCGATGGCCAGCGCCACGGACATCAGGCCGGTGTCGTCGACCGTGTGTCGGCCGAGGATGTTCGGGCCGCCGCGGGTCGGGTCGTACGTCACCACGACGCCGGTGCCGGATTCCACGATGCCCTCGATGCGGATCGGGTTGAAGGTGTCCCGGCGGTCGTCGGGAAGCGATTCGGCGAAGTCGTCGCGGCAACCGGCCACGTGCTCGGCGAACGCGCGCAGGCGCTCGGGACGGCGCACCACGTGGAAATCCCACGGCTGCGACAGCCCCACCGACGGGGCGGCGTGGCCGGCGGCGAGGATGCGCATCAGGGCGTCGTCGCCGATGACCTCGCCGTTGAACTCGCGGCGCACGTCGCGGCGGCGGCCGATGGCCTCGTAGATGTCCATCCCGTCCCCTCCGGTCAGGCCGCCCCGGCGACGCGCAGCAGCCACGCGTACTGGAACGCGGTCTCGCGCCACTTGGCGTAGCGGCCGGAGACGCCGCCGTGGCCGGCGCTCATCTCGGTCTTCAGCAGGAAGGGGCCATTCGTCCCGCCATCCTCACCGCCGGCGACCTCGCGCAGCTTGGCTATCCACTTCGCCGGCTCGACGTAGAGCACGCGGGTGTCGTTGAGGCTGGTCACCGCGAGGATCTGCGGGTACTTCTTCGCCTCGATGTTCTCGTACGGGGCGTAGGAGGCCATGTAGTCGTAGACCTCCTCCTCGTGGAAGGGGTCGCCCCACTCGTCCCACTCCACCACCGTCAGCGGCAGCTCGGGCATGAGCATCGACGTCAGCGGATCGACGAACGGGACCACGGCCTCGATGCCGGCGAAACGGTCGCCGGCCATGTTCGCCACGGCGCCCATGAGCATGCCGCCGGCCGAACCGCCGTCGGCGACCATCTGGTCCCGGGTGGTCAGGCCCGCTGCGAGCAGGTCGTCGGCGACGTCGATGAAGTCGGTGAACGTGTTCTTCTTCGTCAGCCCCCGGCCCTGCTCCCACCAGGCGCGGCCCATTTCGCCGCCGCCGCGGACGTGGGCGATGGCGAAGATCATGCCGCGGTCCATCAGCGACAGGCGCGCGACGGAGAAGCCCGGGTCGATCGGGGCCTCGTAGGACCCGTAACCGTAGAGCAGCAGCGGGTTCGGGCGCGTGACGTCGAGGTCCGCGCGGTGCACCAGCGACACCGGCACCAGCGCGCCGTCGCGGGCTTCGACCCAGCGGCGCGTGGCCACGTAATCGGACGGCTCGTAGCCGCCGCGCACCGGCTGGCGCTTGAGCAGCTCGCGCTCGCCCGTGGCCACGTCGAGCTGCCACACCTCCGTCGGCGTGGTGAAGGACCCGTAGGAGAACCGCAGCACCGGCGCCTCCCACTCCGGGTTGCCCGCCGACGCCGCGGTGTACAGCTCCTCGGGGAACTCCAGCTCGGAAAATTCCACGGCCCCGTCGTCAAGCGGAGAACCGTCGAGCACCGACAGGGCGAGCCTGCCGATGCCGCCGGACCGGTACGCCAGCACCAGGTGGCCGGCGAAGCAATCGACGCCCTCGACGCGGACCTTCGGGTCATGGGCGACGAGCTCGCGCAGGTCATCGACCGAATCGAACGTGCCCACCGGCACCGCGCCGAGAGCGAAATTCGGCCCCGTCATGTTGTGCGTGACCAGCCAGACGTCCTGCCCGCCGATGACCGCGTGGTCGACGTCGTACTCGACGCCGCGCTCGCGGGGACGCACGCACACCGGCTCGCCGGTCGGGTCGGAGCACTCCAGGTACCAGGTCTCCGACGTGATCTTCGACCCCGCCTCGAAAATCAGGTACTTCTCGCTGCGGGTCGTGCCCACGCCGACCCAGTAGGCCTCGTCGGGTTCGTGGAAAACGCGCACGTCCTCGGACGCGGGCTTTCCGACGGCATGGCGCCAGACCGAATCCGGCCGCCAGGCCTCGTCCAGGCGCTGATAGAACAGGTGGTCCGAACCCACCCAGGTGGCGCCGGCGGAAATGTCGGCGATGACGTCGTCGTACAGCTCACCGGTGCGCAGATCCTTGATCCGCAGGGTGTAGCGCTCGTCGCCTACGACGTCGACGGAGTACGCGAGCAGATTGCCGTCGACCGTGACCGACGCGGCGCCCAGCGAGAAGAACTCGTGGCCCTCCGCCAGCTCGTTGAGGTCGAGGAGGATCTCCTCCCCCGGCACCGGCTCGCCCGGCGCGGCGTCCGGGATCGCCGGCGGGGTCCAGTCGTCGCCGTCGGCGCGCATGCGGCACGACAGGCCGTAGGACTTCCCCTCCAGGGTGCGCGAGTAGTACCACCAGTCCCCCGAGCGCACCGGCACCGACATGTCGGTCTCCTGCACGCGGGACTTGATCTCGCCGAAGATCGCCTCGGACAGGTCGCCCAGGTCGGCGGTCATCGCGTCGGTGTACGCGTTTTCGGCGTTGAGGTGCGCGATGACCTCCGGGTCGGTCTTGTCCCGCAGCCACTCGTAGTCGTCGACGAACTCGCGGCCGTGATGGGCGCGGACGTGCGGGCGGCGGGCGGCGATGGGCGCGGCCATCAAGCGGGGTCGCCGATCCAGTCGGAGAAGCGGCGGCCGGAGATGCGCTCGTAGGCCTCGATGTAGCGCTCGCGGGTCGCCTCGACCACGCCGCCGGGCAGCGGCGGCGGGGGCGTGCCGGCGTTCTTGTCCCAGCCGGACTTCGGCGACGTCAGCCAGTTGCGCACGTACTGCTTGTCGAACGACGGGTTGACCTGGCCCTCCACGTAGGAATCCGCAGGCCAGTAGCGGGAGGAGTCCGGGGTGAGGACCTCGTCGGCGAGCACCAGGCCGCCGTCGGCGTCGAGGCCGAACTCGAACTTCGTGTCCGCCAGGATGATGCCGCGCTCCAGCGCCAGCTCGGCGGCGCGGGAGTAGATGGACAGGGTGGCGTCGCGAAGCTCGTTGGCGCGGTGCTCGCCCAGCGAGGCGACGACGCGGGAGAACGGCACGTTCTCGTCGTGGTCGCCGATTTCGGCCTTGGTGGCCGGGGTGAAGATCGGCTCGGGCAGCTTGGAGCCCTCGACCAGTCCCTCCGGCAGCTCGATGCCGCAGACGGTGCCGGATTCACGGTACTCGGCCAGGCCGGAGCCGGTCAGGTAGCCGCGGGCGACGCACTCGAAGGGCAGCATCTCCAGCTTCTTGCACACCAGGGCGCGGCCGAGGGACTCGGCGGGGATGCGCTCGTCGTCGGCGGGGCCGGCGAGGTGGTTGGGGAAGTCGAGCTCGTCGAAGAAGAAGACGCTCATCGCGGTGAGCACGCGGCCCTTGTCGGGGATCGGCGTGTCCAGGATGTGGTCGTACGCGGAGATGCGATCGGAGACGACCATGAGAAGGGTGTCGTCGTCGATCTCGTAGATCTCGCGGACCTTGCCCGCCGTCAGGTGGCTGTACGCGGAAAGTTCGGGTCGCATGGGGATAGAGCATAGACCCCGGGCTAGGAGTCTTCCCCGGTCAACCCCAATCGGGCGGACAGCCACGGCAGGGACTCCGCGAAGCCTTTCGGCGGGGTTCTCGTCGACGGGCCGCTTCTGCGGGGACATGAGCAGAAACGTCGGGTAGGTCCCCGGGTGGGCCAGCGACATTTGCAGGGCGCAGGACCCTCCGCGGCTGAGGCCCGCGATCGCCCATCGGGCGGGGTCCGGGTCGACGTCGAAGAGCTTTGCGACGCCCGCCGGCACGTCTTCGGCCAGGTACGTCATCACCTTGTCCCCCGTGGCCGGGGAGTCCACGCAAAGGGTGTCCTTGAACACCGCCCCATTGGCGTCGACGGCGACGGTGATGGGGGCCAGCCCGCGGTGGTCTTCCGCGAAAGCGTCGAGGGCCTGCCCCGCCCGACCTTCGGCGAACCACTGCTCCGGGGAGCCGGGCACCCCCGACACCAGGACGACGACGGGCAGTTTCGGGCGCGGGTGCGCGAAGTACGCCGGGGGCAGGTAGACCTGTGCGTCGCGGGCGGCGACGGCGGCCTGCGCGGCGCGGCCCGTCAGGGACGGGGCGGGGTGATCTCCACGCGGACATTCTCACGCCCGCATCCTCAACCCCGGGTGTGACCGGAGGTGGCACGATCCACCCGGCGTTTTGGGAAACGGGGTGACATGCGTCGCAATCCGGGATAATGTCTACATTTAGTTACTCAGATCACACATAGGGATCAAGGAAGGCACCAGTCACATGACGACTCAGCCCACTCAGAACGCTCCGCGCCGCGCCGTCATCGTCGGCGGCAACCGCATTCCGTTCGCGCGCTCCAACAAGGAATACAGCAACGCGTCGAACCAGGACATGCTCACCGCCGCCATCGACGGCCTCGTCGCCCGCTACGGCCTGGCCGGCGAGCGCCTCGGCTCCGTCGCCGCCGGCGCGGTGCTCAAGCACTCGCGCGACTTCAACCTCGTGCGCGAGTGCGTGCTCGGCTCCGCCCTGGACCCGACCACCCCGGCGTACGACATCCAGCAGGCGTGCGCGACCGGCATGGAGGCACTGTCCTCCATCTCCAACAAGATCAAGCTCGGCCAGATCGAGGCCGGCATCGCCGGCGGCGTGGACACCACTTCCGACGCCCCGATCGCCGTGTCCGAAGGCCTGCGCAAGGCGCTGCTCAACGCCAACCGCCAGAAGACCACCGCCGGCCGCCTCAAGGCACTGGCCGCCATTCGCCCGGCCGACCTCGCGCCGGCCACCCCGGGCACCGGCGAGCCGCGCACCGGCCTGTCCATGGGCGAGCACCAGGCCCTGACCACCGCCGAGTGGGGCATCACCCGCGCCGAGCAGGACGAGCTCGCCGCCAAGTCGCACCAGAACCTGGCCCGCGCCTACGACGAGGGCTTCTTCTCCGACCTGGTCACCCCGTTCAAGGGCGTCACCCGCGACACCAACCTGCGCGCCGACTCCACCGCCGAGAAGCTGGGCAAGCTCAAGCCCGTCTTCGGCCGCGGCCTGGAGGCCGAGCCCACCATGACCGCCGGCAACTCCACGCCGCTGACCGACGGCGCGTCCGCGGTGCTCATCTCCTCCGAGGAGTGGGCCGCCGAGCGTGGCCTGACCGTGCTGGCCGACGTCGTCGACGTCGAGTCCGCCGCCGTCGACTTCGTCCACGGCGACGAGGGCCTGCTCATGGCCCCGGCCTACGCCACCCCGCGCATCCTCGCCCGCCAGGGCCTGACCTTCGAGGACATCGACTTCTTCGAGATCCACGAGGCCTTCGCCGGCACCGTGTGCGCCACGATGAAGGCCTGGGAGGACGAGGAGTACTGCCGCGAGAAGCTCGGCCTCGACGGCGCCCTGGGCTCCGTCCCCCGCGAGAAGCTCAACGTCAACGGTTCGTCGCTGGCCTGCGGCCACCCCTTCGCCGCCACCGGCGGCCGCATCACCGCCTCGCTGGCGAAGATGCTGCGCGCCAAGGCCGACGAGACCGGCCAGGTCGCCCGCGGCCTGATCTCCGTCTGCGCCGCAGGCGGCCAGGGCGTCGTCGCCATCCTCGAAGCCCGCCCGTAAGCACCGCACACACACCATCTAGGAGAATCTGACATGGCAGACAAGTACCAGGAACTGGTCACCGGCGGTCCGCTCACGGGCGTCGCCAAGTCCCTCGGCCTTCCCCAGCCCCCGCACCTGCGCCGCCACAAGCCGGGCGACCCGCTGCTGAAGAACGACAAGGTGCTCGTGACCGGATCCGGTTCCGACGCCGACGCCGTCGCAAAGCAGCTCGGCGACTGGGACCTCAACGTCCGGCGCGACCAGGCCGGCGACGACAAGGTCGGCGCGATCGTGGTCGTCGTCACCGAGGCCGCGCGCCCGAAGGATCTGCAGGAGCCCGTGCTCAATGCGGCGAAGCACCTGCGCAAGCTCGACAAGGGCGGCCGTTTCATCGTCATCTCCCGCGCGAAGGCGGAGCACGGCGAGGGCTCGGGGTCGGCTGAGGACGTCGCCGTCAACGCCGTCCGCGGCGGCGTCGAGGGCCTGGTCCGTTCGATGGGCCACGAGGTCCGCGGCGGCTCCACCGCCAACGGCATCCTCGTCCACGACGGCGTCGACGTCACCGCCCCCTCCGTGGTCGCCTCGCTGCACTTCTTCCTGTCGGGCCGCTCCGCGTTCGTCGACGGCCAGTTCCTCACCGTGTCCTCCGACGCCGGCGAGATCCCCGCCGACTGGGACAAGCCGCTGGCCGGCAAGGTCGCCGCGATCACCGGCTCCGCCCGCGGCATCGGCGCGGCCATCGCCCGCCAGATGAAGGCCGACGGCGCCGACGTCATCGTCATCGACGTGCCGCCGGCCGGCGACGCGCTGGCGAAGGTGGCCAACGAGCTCGGCGGCCTGGCCCTGCAGCTCGACATCACCGCCGAGGACGCCGGCAACCGCATCGCCGACGCCGCGAAGCAGCGTTTCGGCAAGCTCGACATCGTGGTGCACAACGCGGGCATCACCCGCGACAAGATGCTGGCGAACATGGACGAGGCCAAGTGGGGCTCGGTCATCGCCGTCAACATCGAGGCGCAGCTGACCATGAACGAGCAGCTGCTGGCGCACGAGGCGTTCCAGAACTCCCCGCGCATCGCCACCATGTCGTCGACGTCGGGCATCGCGGGCAACCGCGGCCAGACCAACTACGCCACCTCGAAGGCCGGCGTGATCGGCATGGTCGAGGCCACCGCCGACCGCGTGGCGTCGATGGGCGGCAACATCAACGCCGTCGCCCCGGGCTTCATCGAGACCGACATGACCGCGTCGATCCCGTTCGTCAACCGCCAGGTCGCGCGCCGCGTCAACTCGCTGCAGCAGGGCGGCCAGCCGGGCGACGTCGCGCAGGCGATCTCGTTCCTGGTCTCCGACCGTGCGCTCGGCGTCAACGGCGAGGTTCTGCGCGTGTGCGGCCAGAACATCGTGGGCCAGTAGGGGGCGCCGGCATGACTGAAGCCAAAGTCCTGTCCTCCGTCCCTTCGCTGGTGCCGCTGTACGCGAAGGCCGCCACGGGCGGGAAGCGCTCGAACCGCACGTCGAACCTGAAGACCCCGGCCTTGGCCGTCAAGGGCGTGAAGGTTTCCGCGTCGCGCGACGAGGAGTTCCGCCGCGTCGCCGGTGCCCCGCCGATCGATCACGTCGCGAACTCGGCCTTCTTCGGCCACGTCCACGCGCTGATCATGCCGCTGCAGATGGAGCTCATGGCGGCCGATGATTTCCCGCTGCCCATGATGGGTCTGATTCACACGTCCAACACGTACCGCCAGATCAAGCCGGTTCCGGTGGGCGCAGACGTCGACGTCGAGGTCCGCGTCGCCGGTTTCCGCGCGCACCGTTCGGGCACCGAGATCGTGCACGAGTCGACCGTGTCGCGCGATGGCGAGGTCCTCGTCGAGGAGACCTCGGTGTACCTGGCCAAGGGCAAGAAGCTTGACGACGTCGAGCCGCTCGCCGAGTCGGCCGGTTCGTCGAAGCGCCCGCAGTTCAAGGTGCCGCGCCCGACGGCGCAGTGGCGGATCCCCGGTTCCATCGGCCGCACGTGGGCGAAGGTTTCCGGCGACTGGAACCCGATCCACGTGACGGGCCTGACGGCGAAGGCGCTGGGCATGCCCGGCGTCGTGGCCCACGGCATGTACACCGCCTCGCGTGCGCTGGCGGAGTCCGATGTGCCGGGCGGCGCCCCGTTCGAGTTCCACATCGACTTCGGCGCCCCGGTGATCGTGCCGGCCACGGTGATGGTCGCCATCACCCGCGCCGGCGAGGTCGTCGACGGCGAGGGCCGCGGCGGCACCGACATCGTGGCGTGGGACCGCAAGAAGCGGCGCCCGCACTTCACGGGCACGGTGCGCGACATTTAGTTCGCCGACCAGCTCTCTCCCGAGCACGCGAAGAGGGGCACCCGGTTCTCCGGGTGCCCCTTTTTCGCAAAGGCCGCATGCTCGGCTCTTCATACATCGACGGGCGCCTCGGATTCATCAACGACCCGCGAATTTCAGGTAGTCCCCCGCGGCCGATGCCTCCGCCACCGCGTCGCCCGCGATGGCCACCGCCCGCCGGATGGTGGCATTCGTGTGCCCCGACCACCAGGCGATGTCGGAGACCTTCGCCGGCCCCCGGCCACGCAGATGCTTGACGACGAGCCGGCGCAGCAATTCATCGGTCTCCGCGTCGTCGGCACCGTCTTCAGCCGCCGGCACCAATGCCTCGAACGCGGTGAAGGTGTCCGCGGTGCCGACCGGAGGGCCCTGCACCAGGACGCGTTCCTCGCACAGGAAGCGCAGCATGTGGGAACCGCGGCTCGACGACGAATCGATCCCGACCGTCGCCCACAGCTCGCGCACGCCGTCCCTGGTCAACGCAACCGCGGCACCTCGCGGGCCGACGAAGGGAATCGCCTTCTCGGCGACGTGTTCGGGCAGTCGATCGGGGTCCGTGGTGGCCTCGACCAAGGCGGCACCGGCGCGGAGCACATCGTCGAGCGTGAGCCCCAGGGCCGCGCGGCGCTTCTCCACGCCGGAGCGCGCCCGGTGGGAACACAGACCCGTCAGCCAGGAGACGTCCTCGGCGGCCATGATGTGGTGCGTGCCGCGCATGGGCCACGTGCGGATCAGCGCCCCGGATTCCAGCGCGGCCTGCACGTCCGAATACTTCGCGCCCTTCGTGCGGATGCCCACCGCCCACCGCGCCGCCTTCGCGTTCTGCGCCTGCATGGCCAGCATGTGGCGCACGGCGGACACGGGATCGGCGGCGCGATCCTTGGCGGTGAGCAGCTGCGCCCGGCACCGGGCGGCGCGGGCGGCGGTGCGGGTGAGCTGGAGCATCAGGGTTGCTTCTGCTACTCCGACAGGATCCGCAGCGCGGCGTCGCGAACCTCGGGTACCTCGGTCACGCCGTCGGAGTACAGGAAGTGCTTCGCGCCGGGGACGACAGTTGGTTCGACGCCGAGCCTCTTCGCCATCGCCGCGGTGTCGGCGTTGGGCACGATGTGGTCGCCGTCGGACATGACCACCGCCACCTCGCCGAGCCTCGGCAGCAGCTCCTCGGTGCCCGCGCCGTCGCCGATGTAGTCGTCGAGCTCCGGCAGCGCCGCCACCGGCGCGTCGAAACCGGCGACGAGAACCAGGCCGCGCGGCCGCTGCTCTGGGTGCTGCTCCAGATGCGACAGCACGGTGATGCAGCCGAGGGAGTGGGCGACCACCACGGCCCCGTCCAACGTGCCGGCCTGCTCGGCCAGCGCCGCCGCCCACTCCCCCGGGTCCGGCCGCGTCGGGTCGGGCAGCGCCACGCGGGTGACGGGGAAACCCTCCCCGACCAGCTCGGAGGCCAGCCACGGGAACCAGTGCTTGGCCGGGTAGCCGTTGAATCCATGGACGATGACCACGGGCGGGCGGACGGAATCGGCGTCGCCCCCGTCCGGAAGGTCCGTGACGGGGTCGTGGTGCTTTTCGCTCATGCCCGCGAGGGTAGGCGATCCGCGGCGGAGCCGGGCGGGAATCGGCCCGAGGGGTCAATCCCAGGAAGCGGCCTCCGGGTCGACGCCGTGGGCGCGGGCATCGGCCTCGATGGCCGCCACCAGCCACTTCGTCGGATCCACGCCACCGTAGGCCTCGTGGAACCGCTCGTCGACCAAGTACATCCGGGCCAGGATCACCTGGCGGCCGTGGCCGCATTCGTAGTGCTTCTCCACGCCCGCGCGGTGCAAGGCGGACACCTCCCGGCCGAGCTCCGAATCGGGGTCGACGTCGTCGCCGATGGCCTGCGCCAGCTTCGCCACCAGCGCTTCCTGGTCGGCGTACATCTGCGCCCACTCCCCCTCGGTGCGGTTCGCGTTCGCCTGCTGCGACTGCGCCCACGCCGCGGTGTCGCCCCAGCGGGCCTCGGCCTCGTCGGCGAAGTCCTGGCGCCAGCCGCCGCCGAACTTCTCGGCCGCGGCGCGGGCATCCATCGTCGTGTTCTTTCCGTCGTTCATGCTCATTTCCTCCAGCATCTCGTCGACTGCGCCGATGATCCGGCGCAGATGCGAGGCGCGATCGACCAGCAGCCGACGCTGGCGCTCCAGGTGTTCCCGGGCGTCGCCGTCGCCGTCGACCAGGCCGCGGACCTCCGCCAGCGGCAGTCCGATCTCCCGGTACACCAGGATCCGCTGCGCGCGTTCCAGGTCGGCGTCGACGTAGAGCCGGTGGCCGCCGAGCGTCCGCCACGACGGCACCAGCAGGTCGATCGACTCCCAATGCCGCAGCGCCCGCACGGTGATCCCGAGCAGCTCGGCGGCCTCGCCGATGGTCAGCTCGGTGCCGTCGCCGTCGCGGATGCCGTCGGTGGCCGGAATCGCTTCGTCTCGCATGAACGGGACTCAATCACCTGACGCGACGTCAGGTTCAACCCCGGGCGCCAAACCCAGCTCCCCGATCGCGGTCAGCGCCGCCTGCGCCGCGTCGTCGTCGATGACGTCCATGGCGAACCCGTTCTGGATGAGCACCCAATCGCCGACCTTCGCCTCGGGCACGTAGGCCAGGCAACATTCGCGGGCGGTGCCGCTGAAGTCGAGGTCCGCCATCGGCATGAGCCCGTCGTGGAGGGCCAGGATCTTGCCCGAAACTCCGATGCACATGTCAGCGTCCGCCTTCCTTCCGAGTCCCACTGCCACTGCCGCTGCCGCTTCGCTCCTCCAACGTAACCCCCATGCCGCCCTCCGGCGTGGACGTGCACGGCAGGTACGGCTCGGCACGGCCACATCCTCTTTTCACCGTCGGCTGACTAGGGCTCGATGACCGGGCGCGAATTCTGCGTGCCGCGGCGGGCCCCCATCACGCGGGCCGCCCATTTCGGCGGCCGGCCGGGTCTCTTCCGCACCCGCCGCCCCCGGGCCGAAGAGCCCGACGTGGCCGTTCGACGGGCCGCGGGTGCCGGCGGCGAGCATTTATTGAAAAGCAGGGCTGAGGCAGTCATCCGCCAGACGCCGCTGATAGCGACCTTTGAGGGAGACGGGCCAGGGGCGTCGACGACCTGGGCCGGGATGCCAAGGAAGATGTCATCGCCCGCGTTCTGCTGCCGACATTGCAGAAGGCGGGTTCGGGTCCCAAACCCGGTTACTGGCCCGGCCTTGAAACTCTGCTTGGGTCGGCAGCCGGGCGTTCGGTCCTCGCACGGCGACGGTGAACATGGGTAACATGCTGTGTCACGGGTCATATCGACTGACCGGCCTTCGATGCGGCGCACCGCCGATCGATTCCCGACACCACAGGAGAGACCATGCGACACCGCACCACCCGCCTCACCGCAGCGATGCTCGGCGCCGCGACCCTGACTCTCGGCCTCGCGGCCTGCGCCGACGGCGACGGCGGCACCACGGAAACCACCACCGTCACGGAGACCGGCACCGCCAACGCCGCGGACTCCACCGACGCGTCGGAGACCAGCTCGTCCGCGGCCGCCGGGGGCGAGGGCTTTGCGACGGCCACCCTCAAGAACCCCGACGGTGCCGATGCGGGCACGGTCACCTTCGCCGAGGACGGCGAGCGCGTCACCGTCACCGTCGAGGCCCGCGACCTGGAGCCGGGCTTCCGCGGCTTCCACATTCACACCAAGGGCCTGTGCGAGCCGGACAGCGAGTCCCCCGACGGCGAGAAGACCGGCGACTTCCTGTCCGCGGGCGGCCACCTGACCGGCGACGCCGACGCCGAGGGCCACGGCAACCCGGATGGCGGAGCCGGCCATGCCGGCGACCTGCCCTCGCTGCTGGTCGGCGAGGACGGCACCGCGTCGATGACGTTCACCACCGACCGCCTGACCAAGGACCTGCTTGTCGACGACGACGGTTCGGCCGTCATGGTCCACTCCGAGGCGGACAACTACGCCAACGTCCCCGAGCGCTACGCCGAGGATGGGCCGGACGCCGACACCCTGAAG
>DHCFI07803__coassemble_1326_pt1 | contig 23456 bp, 20 predicted proteins | sample DHCFI07803__metabat2_low_PE_024 | metagenome-assembled genome bin DHCFI07803 | reverse complement strand
CATCGGGGGCGCCGGAGCCATGCCCGTCCATGAAGGCGTCGACCTCTTCCTTGCTGGACAGCGTGGTGTCCAGGATGGCGTCGTCGGTGGTGTCGAACTGGATGGAATCCACCTCGCCGTCGCCGTCGATGTCCGTGACGATGGTGTCGATGTAGCCGTCCTTGTCCAGGTCCAGCACGATCTGATCGACCTCGCCGTCGCCGTCGAGGTCCGAGGCGGACATGACGTCGGCGGCGGACTCCTCCAGCACCTCGTCGAGGCTGATGCCCAGGCCGGACTCGGGGGCGGGGGCCGTCTTGTCCGTGTTCTTGTCCATGTTCTGATCCGTCTCCTGGTGCGCGTTCTGGTTCTTGTCGGCGGTGCGGTCGTCGTTTCCGGACATGATGTCGTTCCTCTCGGGGCGCGTGTCGCGCGGTTGGCTTTCCGCGTTGGTCGACGATGTGATGCGCCGGGTGGCGCCGAATGTTCCCGTCCAAGCGAAATTATCCACGAACTGTTTTTCCGGGGTGACCCTTATGATTGCGGGGACCCACCGAAACGGCGACCGCCACGAAGGAAATCCGCATGACGACGACCCCCGCCGACGCGCGCGCCACCCTGCGCCGTGAAGTCGAGACCGCGGCGAAAACGCTGTCGTCGGCCCTGAAGATCCTCGACCGCTACGGCCACAAGGACGTGGCGGCGGCGATCCGGCGCACCTGGGGGGACACGGCGCTGCGGGGCACCGTCGTGGTCGTCGGCGAGGTCAAGCGGGGGAAGAGCTCGGTGATCAACGCCATCGCGGGCGCCCGGGACCTGCTGCCCGTCGACGTCGACGTGTGCACCTCCGCCCCGGTGCAGGTGCTGCGGTCGGAGGAGAACACCGACGTCATCGACCTGAACTTCGGTGACCGCATCGAACGGGCGCCGCTGTCTGAGCTGCGCGAATGGGCGACCATGAACGGCGCCCGCGTGGCCGACCCCGACACCCCGGAGCTGCCCACCGGCGTCACCGTGCGGGTGTCGGGCGAGCACGTGCCCAAGGCGCTGTTCATCGACACCCCGGGTGCCGGCGGCCTGGACCGGGCGGCCATCGACGTCGCACTGGAACGCGCCCGCGGCGCCGGCGTGCTGCTCATGGTGTGCGACGCGACGACGCCGATCACCGCGCCCGAAATGGAGATCCTGGGCCGGGCGGCGCAGGCGGCGGGATCGGTCATCGTCGCCGTGACCAAGACCGACAAGAACCTGCGCCGGTGGCGCGCGATCGTCGACGACGACCGCCGGCTGATCCGCGAGCACCTGGGCCGCGACGTGCCCGTCATCGGCGTTTCCAGCCTGCGGGCCGTCGACGCCGCCGAAATGGAGGACCCGGAGCGCCGCGCCCGCGTCGAGCGGACCTCCGGGATCGCGGAGCTGCGCGGGCGCATCGCCGCGGAAATGGCCCGCGGTGCCCTGCTGTCCAAGGTCGCGGCGCTGTCGATGGCCGAAACCGCGCTGGAGGGCGTCGCCGCCACCATCGCCGCCGATCTCGCCGCCGTCGACCGCGCCGAAGAAGTGGTCCCCGAGCTGGAGGCGCGCCGCGACGAACTGCGCCGGCTGCGCGACCATGGCCAGGAATGGGAGCAGATCCTGGCGCGCAACATCACGGTCGCACGGCAATCGATCATGGCGGGCTTCGACGCCGAAACGGACCGCATCCGCGAGCAGTGGATCCGGACCATCAACTCCTCGGGCATGAAGGTGCTGCGTTCGAAGCCGCAGGTGTTCACTTCGCGCATCGAGGACGAACTGTCGGCGGCGGCGGAGACGGCCGTCAACCGCCAGCTGGAGGTGCTGCGCCGCGAGGCCAACGCCCTGTTCGGCGACGACCACGAATGGGAGGCCATGGCCGGCGCCGCGCTGATGAGCATCGCCCCCGGCGGTTCCGGCGACGGGCGGCACTCCGTCGCGTCGAAGACCGAGAACCTCATCGACCCGGGCATGGTGACGTTGGGCATCATTTCCGGGCCCGCCATCGCCTCGGCCGGCGGCGGTGCGCTGGCGGCGATGGGCCTGGCCACCATCGCGCTGCCCGCGGCGGTCATCGGCGGCGGCTGGCTGGGCGTCAACATGGCCTACCGGGCCATGCGCAACGGCAAGCAGCATCTGGTCACGTGGACCCGCGAAACGGTGGCGGCGCTGCGCATGAGCGTCAACCGCAACGTGGACACGCTGGTGACCACGGTGCGCACAGAAATCGTGCTGCGCTACCGAGCCCGGCTGCGGCGCGACGGCGACGAACTCAAACGGCGCATCGAAGACGCCCGCGCCGCCGCCCGGGCCTCCGAGGAGGAGCGCCGCCAAACGCTGGCGCGGCTGAACCGGAACAAGGAGATCGTGGCGAAGATCCGCGGGGACCTGGCCACGTCCGCGGGCACGTTGAGGGGAGTGGGGCGCTGATGGAGGACCGCGCGAACGTGAACGCCGAGACCATGGACCCCGTCACGCGGGAAATCGACCGGGCGCTGCACGCGCTGGCCTCCGGCGGCGGCGATCTGCCGGACCACGCCAACCGGCTGGGCGGGATCCTGTTCTCGCCGCCGCGGGTGCTGGTCGTCGGCAGGCTCAAGGCGGGCAAGTCGACGCTGGTCAACGCCCTGATCGGCGAGAACGTCGCGGCGACGGGCGCCCTGGAGACCACCAACGCCGTCACCGTCTTCCGCCACGGCGCCCCCTCGCGGGCGGAGGTCGTGGGCAACGACGGCCGCCGCAGCAGGGGAGTGCTCGACGACGGCGTGCTGGTCGACGTCGGCCGCCCCGTGCCGGAGGTCGCCTACGTCGACCGGTTCCTGCCGTCGGCGGCGGTGGAGCGGATGACCATCATCGACACCCCCGGCATCGCCACGCTGACGGTGGAGAACCGCGACGCCACCGAGCGTGCCCTCATCGACGGCTACGCCCAGACGCGCGAGGCGTCGGTGGACGCCGATGCCGCGGTGTTCCTCTTCGATTCTTCGCCGCGGATCGACGAGCGCGAGTTCGTCGGCAAGCTCGGGTTCACGCCCCTGAACACCGTCGGCGTGCTGGCGCGCGCGGACTCCTTCGGCGAGGGGGCCTTCGGCCGGCGCGATCCACTCGACCATGCCGAACGCTACTGCGGGGTGCTGCGCGGGCGTCTCGGTTCGCTGATGGGCGCCGTCGTGCCGGTGTCCGGCCTGATGGCGGAGTCGGCGGCGACGGGGCGGGTGACCGAGCCGGTGGCGCGCGCCGTCGCGGAACTGGGGCGGCTGGCCCCGGAGGATCTGGTCGAGGAGCTCGAATCCGCGTCCCCGGCCCTCATCGACGCGCAGTTGCGCGACCGGGCGCTGGATCTGCTCGGCGAGTACGGGGTGGTGCGCGGCGCGGGCATCGCGGGGCAGGGCGCGGTGGCGCTCAACGAGTGGCTGGAGGAGCGCTCCGGCATCGCCCGCCTGCGCCGCGTCCTGGAGGGCGGGTTGCTGCGCTACGCGGCGTTGGGCCGGGCGGCGCGATTGCTGCAGCAGCTGGAGCAGCTCGGTTATTCGCACCAGCTTTCCGCGCACGTGCGCCACATCCACGGGGTGCTGGCGAATCAGCCGGCGATGGTGCCGGTGATGCTCTTCACCGCCTACCGCGGGTTGGCGGCGACGTCGCCGAATTCCCCTCTGATGCCCATGCTTTACGACGCCTTGTCCGGCGGAAACGACGCCGAGCGGCTGGGGCTTCCGGCCGCCGCGGATCCGGCGCAGGTGTCCCGTCGGGCGCGGGAGATGTACGACGAGTTGCAGAGGATGACGCTTCTGGGACGATCCGCGGCGGAAGAAGACTCGCGAGTTCGCCTCATCGCGATGGTGTCGGCGCTGTTAAGCTGACCGGGTTGATGAGGCCCCCGAAAGGAACATGACCATGTCCGGTTGGCGATTGGCCATCGATTTCGGCACGTCGAACACTGCCGCCGCCCACCGCGCGGCCGGCGCCGGGCACGGTGGCCCGGCGGCGGAGGCGCTGGCGCTGTCGCACCACGGCAATCTGCTGCCGTCGGCGGTGTTCGCCGACGGCCAGGGCCTGCTGGTCGGCCATGTGGCCATGAACCAGGCGGAATCCCGCCCCGACGCGTTCCTGCCGGAGCCGAAGCGGGCCATCGGTTCGGAAACCGTGCTGTTGGCGGGCTCGCGCATGCCGGTGGTCGAGGTCGTCGCCGCGGTGATCGGGTCGGTGCTCGAGCGGGCGCGGCGCTTCGCGGGCGGAACGATGCCGGACGACGTCGTGCTGACGCACCCGGAGGGTTGGGGCCAGGCGGAGCTGGTGCGCCTGATCGAGGGCGCGGAGCGCGCCGGCATCGAGCGTCGCCGCCTGTCGCTGGTCTCCGAGCCGCGTGCCGCGACGTACTGGTACTCGTTCAAGCGGCCGCTGTCGCCGGGCCAAAAGGTCGCGGTGTTCGACCTCGGCGGCGGCACCCTCGACGTCGCGGTGCTGACCCCGGCCGCCGATGGGTCGCTGCAGGTCGTGGCGGCGCGCGGCGACAATTCGCTGGGCGGCCGCACCCTCGACGCCCGCATCCGTTCGTGGGTGGAGTCGGAGCTGGAGGAGAACGACACCGAGCTGCTGCGCGCGCTGCAGTCCGGTGCGACGGGGCCGTCGCTGTCCCTGGACCGGTCGATCAGGACGGCCAAGGAGGTCCTGTCGGAGGCTCCGCGGGCCACCATCACCGTGGCGGCCAAGGGCCGCGAGACCACGCTGATGCTCACCCGCGGCGAGTTCGAGGAGCTGATCAAGCCCGACATCGACCGTGCCCTGGACGTCACCCGCGCGACGATGCTCGACGCCGGACTGCGCCCCGACCCGTCGACGCCGCTGTACCTCACCGGCGGTTCCGCCCGCGTCCCCTACGTCCAGGACCGCCTGGGCGAGCTGTGCCAGGTGGCCACCCTCGACGACCCGAAGACCGTGGTCAGCCGCGGCGCCCTGATGGGGCCGACGCGCCGGGCCGATGACGTCGTCGCCGGCGTCACAACCTGGATCGCCCCCGACGCCATCGCGGCGGGCGCCGGCCCGATGGCGGTGTCGCCGATGCCGCCGGCCGGGCCGCACTCGTCGGCGCAGTCACCGGCGCCGGCACAACCGCCGACTCAGCCCCAGCCGCAGCAGCAGTTCCAGCCCCAGCAATTCCAGCAGTCGCAGCCGCAGATGCCGCAGCAGCCGTACCGCCCGGTGTCGAATCCCTACGGGCAGCAGCCCGGGCCGCGGAATGCCCAGCAGCACCAATCCCAGCCGCAGCAGTTCGCGGCGGTGCCCAGCTCCTCCGGCACCAAGTCCGGGAACTCGAAGACGCCGCTGATCGCCATCGGCGCGATCGCCGCGCTGCTGCTGGTCGGAGGCATCGCCTGGGCCGCCATGTCCGGCGGCGACGAAGGCGGCGAAGGCAACGGCAACGGCGGTGGAACCTCCACGCGGGCGTCGGAAAGCACCTCCCCGGGCGACGATAGCGGCGTCGCCATGACCGGCGCACCGTGGCCGAACCCGATGCCTGGCCCGTCGGACTACAAGGAGGCCACGGCGGCCGTCGATGAGCGCCTGCCCGATGGCCTGACCGATGGCCTGCAGCAGTGCAGCGCCACGGACACGTCGTTGAGCATCGGAATGGGCGGCGAGCGGGTGCCCGGGTACCTGTGCGGCTACGAGTCCGACGTCGGAAACGGCCGGGGCCCGAACATCTTCGACGTGATGCCGAACCCCGACATCATCGAGGTGGTGCGCAGCGCCGGAAAGCGCTCCACCAGCGAGCTCGAGGAGCTGCTCGACGCGGACGGGAAGGCCATCTACCTCCACGACCGCGAGTCGTTCGCGTACTTCTACTACGTCGACGACGCCGGCGGGTACGTGTACGAGTCCGGCCACTTCGAAACGGCCGACGACGCCCGGGCGTTCCTGCGGGACCGGGGCCTGATCTAGGCCGGATCTAGGCGAGACCCAGGCTCCCGGGCCGGGCCTTGGCCCGGTTGTTCGCCGAGCTTTTCGCTCAGCCGAAGCCCGCCTCCACCAGTGCCGCCTTCAGTTTCGCGCGGCCGCGGTTGAGGCGGGTTTTCACCGTCGCCACGGCTACGCCCTGATGGTCGGCGATGTCCTGGTAGGTGAAGTCGGCGTATTCGCGCAGCACCACGGCCTCGCGGAACTCCGGCGGCAGCGTCGCCAACGCGGAGCGGACCACGTCGACGGTGGTGACGCGTTCGGAGACTCCCGGCGCCCGGTCGATCTCGTCGTCGCCGGCGTCGGCGTCGGGGGTGTCGCGGCGCTTGCGCACCAGCATCAGGGCCGCGTTGGCGGCGATGCGGTGCATCCAGGTGGAAAACCGCGCGTGGCCCTCGAACCGCTCGAGATTGCGCCACCCGGCGATGAGCGCGTCCTGCAGCGCGTCCTCGGCGTCCTGCCGGTGCGACGTGATGGACAGGCACACGGCCCACAGGTGATCGCGGTGCGGAGCCACCAATTCCCGGAACGCCCCCGAATCGCCCTCGCGGGCGCGGGCCACCAGGTCGAGTTCCACATCGCGGTCGCGGCTCATGGGCGGGTCACCACTCCATTTCGGGGTCGGCTTCGCCGATGCTCGACGACGGATCGGCCACCCCATCGTCCACAGTGCCCGCGCCGAAACCGTCGAGGTCGTCGGCGTGGGGCGCGGCCGTCGGGTCGTCGGTCAGGTCGCCGGGCAGATCATCGGGGAGGTCACCGGCGAAATCGTCGAGGTCGCCGTAACCATTGCCGGCGGGTGAATCATCGGCGGTGACGGGCGAATCATCGGCGGGGGAGTCGAGGGGGTCCGCGGCGTCGTCGGCCAGGGCGATGGAATCGAGGTCGTCGTCGGCCATCGCATCGGCGGGGGAGTCGGCGGGCACGATCGAATCGTCGACGTCGTGGGCGTCGGCGCCGACGGCGTAGTCCAGCAGCCCGTCGAAGACGTCGTCGTCGAGGTGCATCGGCGCGGTCTCGGCCAGATTCAGATCCGGATGGTTGTCGTCGAACATGGCACCTCCCTTTCTGGTGGGGGATTATTCCATGGTCCGCGCCCGGAGGGAACGCGGTTCATGGCCTGTCGCCGGTGAGATGCGGCGGGAACGCGGAATGTTCCCGCCTCACCCGTTCCACACCGCGTAGCGGTGGCGGTGGTGCTCGGTGAACCCGAGGCTGCGGTACAGGGCGACGCCGGCGTCGTTGCCCGAGACGACCTGCAGGTAGCACTCGTCGGCGCCGTTGGCCGCGCCCCAATGCATCATGTGCAGGCCCATCAGCGTGCCCAGGCCGCGGCGGCGCAGGTCCGGGGCGACCTCGACGGCGGAAAAGCCCAGCCAGCGCCGGCCGTCGCCGGATTCGGTGAGGGTGCCGCGGGTGATGGCGACGGTGCGGGAATCCCCCGCTTCGCCGTCGACGACCAGCCGCCCGAAGGACATCCGGCCGTCGATGTCCTCGCGCAGCAGCTGCAGCGCCCGGCGGGGCAGGGCCTTGCCGCGGAAGTGGTACAGGTCCAGCCAGGCCTCGTCGGGCTGGTCGAGGACCTCGGCCCGGATGCCCGGCAGCGACTCCGGCGCGGTGGGCTCGGGCAGGTCGGCGGCCGAGCGCGTCATGACGATGATGTCCGGCCCGATCTCCCAGCCCTCGCCCGCCACCAGCTGCTCGGCGGGCCGGCAGATGCGGTCGGGCACGGCGATGCGCACCGGCAGATCATGCCGGGCGTAGAAGGCGCGGATGTCGTCGAGCGGCACCGGCGATGTCCCCGCACCCGGGCCGACGGGCAGCGCCGAATTGGACCGCTCGGTGATGCCGTCGCCGGCGCGCATCAGCCACTGGCCCGCCCAGGTGTGCTCGATGCCGGGAAATGCCTTCGCCGTGGCGGTTTCCACCGCGCGGATGTCGGAGTTGCGCACCACCTGGTCCGGCAGCGCCTTGACCACCAGGACCTTGTACGGGGTGAAGTCGATCGCGCCCGGTTCTTCGCCGGGGCCGGAGTGGCTTTTCGACGACGGTCGCACGATCAGCGGATCCAGCGACTCCACGTGGCCGATGACGTCGGTGACCTTCTTGCCCGACGCGGCGGCCTCCTCGGCCGTCAGCTCGCGGCGCACGATGACGCGGCGGCCCACCGCCACGTCGCCGACGCCCCAGCGGGAAGTGGGCAGGCCCGGTTGTTCCGGGTATTCGGGAAGGCTCACGCGTCGTCCTCCCGACCCTTGTCCAGCGAATCCGGCTCGTCGTGGCCGAAGGGATCCTCGTCGACGCCGGGCGTCCATGTAATGCCGGCGACCGTCCATCCCTCGTGCTTGATTTCCTTCTTCGCCCGGCGCTTCCACCGGCCCGTCAGCACGTCGGTGTACAGGAAACCGTCGAGGTGGCCGACCTCGTGCTGCAGGCAGCGGGCCAGCAGGCCGGTGCCGACGACGGTGACGGGCTCCCCGTTTTCATCCAATCCGGACACCGTGGCGTGGGTGGCGCGGGCCGTCGGAAAGCTCAGTCCCGGGACGGACAGGCAGCCCTCGTCGTCGGAACCGTCGTCCTCCGGCATGCCCTTGGGGATCTCCGAGGTGTCCAGCACCGGGTTGATCACGCAGCCGCGGCGGAACTCGCCCGACTCGTCCGGGCAGTCGTAGACGAACAGGCGCAGATCGACGCCCACCTGATTGGCGGCCAGGCCGACGCCGTTGGCGGCGTCCATGGTCTCGTACATGTCGGCGATCAGCTCCGACAGCTCCGACACGTCGCCGGTGACGGGGCGGGTCGGATTGTGCAGGACGGGATCGCCGCAGACGACGATGGGCAGGATGGTCATGGGGAAATTCTACGCGGCGGGTTCCGGCCGCCCGGACGCCCCGTGCTTTAGTGGAGGGATGGACGGGGACGACAGGGACGGGACCAGCGCCGCCGAGGATTTCCTCCGCCGCGCGCTGGCCTTCGAGCGCCGGTGGTCGGCGAGCGTGCGGCGCGGGCCCAGGCAGGCCGGACGCCGCGAGGAGGCGATCCGCGCCGAGTTCGGCATGGGCGCCGTGCGGTACCACCAGCGCCTGAATCTGCTGCTGGACACCGCAGAGGCGGAGGCCTCGGACCCCGTCACCGTGCACAGGTTGCAGAGGCTTCGCGACGGGTCGGCGTAGGCCAGACGGAGGGGCCGGTAGAGGAGCCGACAAATGGTCCGACGGAGGCTCCGGCAGAGGGTCCGGCGGAGCATGTCTCAACCTCTACTTAACAGTTAGGGGCGTTGGTCGTTACGATGGGGGCGTGACCGACGTACATGACCAGAGCAACTTCCCCCGCCCCGGCCGCCACCGCAGCGCCGACGACAGGGTTGACGCCCCCGTCGACGACGACTTCCGCGACGATTACCGCGACGACCGCGGCGACGATTACCGCGACGACCGCCGCGAGGCCGCCCCCGCCGACTCCGGCGGTGGGATGCCCCTGCGCGGCCTGGCCATGATCTGCATCTTCATCGGCGTCTGCCTGATGGGCTGGGGCCTCTACGCCTGGAGCTCCGGCAACGACGGCTCCGGCTCCGCCGACGGTGCGGGCGACGGCTCCGGCACCGTGGCCGAGGCCCCCGCCGACGGCGCGGGCGACCGTCCCGCCGGCGAGCAGCCCGCAGTCGCCCCCGGCGGCAACGCCGACGGCCGCCCCGACGCCGAGGCCCCCGCCGCACCGCCCGCCGCCGGCGAGGGTGCCGACGGTGCCACCGGCGATGGCGAGGTCCGCCGCGCGGACTTCCGCGTCACCGTCCTGAACAACTCCCCGGAACAGGGCCTCGCGGCCGAGGTCTCCGAGCGCCTGGGCGGCGAAGGTTGGGGCCGCGGCGAAACCGGCAACGCCCCCGAGGGACAGTTCGGCGTCTGGCCGGCGACTACCGTCGTCTACACCCCGGGCAACGCCGCGGAGAAGGCCGCCGCCGAGGAAATCGCCCGCGACAACGGCTGGGCCGTCGAGGCCCGCGACGAGCGTCTCGCCGACGCTCCGGGCGGGGTCGTGGTGGTCACCGCGGTCGATGCCCGACGCTGATATCCGCCCAGCCCCCTAGTAGTCTGTTCACGCCCGGCCGCCCTCGCGCGCCGGGCGTCGACGCACCGAAATGATGGAGAACCCCCACGCCATGAAGCCCCGCACCAGCCGCACCGCCCCCGCCCTCATCGCACTGGCCGCGTCGGCGCTGGCACTGGCGGCGTGCGGCGCCGACGGCGAGGGCGGCGGCGACGGCGGGGAAGCGACCACCTCCACTGCCGCGGTCAGCGTCGACCCCGACGCCCCCGAGCTCGAGGACCGCGAGGGCTCCTACAACTTCCTGCGGCTCGACGACGACGGCCGCTCCCACATCCTCGGCCACGTCAAGGTCCTCTCCGCCGACGGTTGGCTGGGCCTGGCCGACGAGGACATCGCCTTCACCGCCCTCGACGACGGCGAGTACCGCGTCATCGCCCGCGGCGCCTCCGGATGCCCCGGCGTCGGCGAAGACACCGACGAGGGCCTCGGCGTCATCGGCGAAATCCACGCCGCCGACGGCGCCGCCAAGGTCTGGGGCACGCCCGTCGAGGCCGACGTCGATTCCTTCTCCACCGTCGTCCTCGCCGACTCCGACGACACCGTCCTGTCCTGCGGCAAGAGCGTCAACTGGACCGAACCGTCCACCTCCTCGTCCTCCGCCACCACTTCGACGTAGGCCACCCCGGCGGCCGCCACGCCGGCCCCGTCGTAAAGCGAAATGGGCCCCCACCCGCCCGGGTCGCACCCCCGGCACACCTCTCCGTGTGATGAAATGGGCCAATGACCGAAGAATTCGCCGGCTCGCCCCGACACACGCTGGGAGTGGAATGGGAGGTCGCGTTCGTCGACCGCGACACCCGCCACCTCGTGCCGTGCGCGGCCGAAGCGCTCGAAATCATCGAGCGCGACCACCCGGACCACCGCATCCAGCGCGAATTCCTCGCCAACACCCTCGAACTGGTCACCGGCGTCCACGACACCGTGCCCGACGCGATGGAGGACCTCGGCGAACAGCTGGAGATGATCCGCACCGCCGCCGGCGAACTCGGCGTCGACGTGTGGTCCTCCGGATCGCACCCCTTCTCCCGCGGCACCGGGCAGCGCGTCAGCGAAAAGACCTCCTACTCGGAGATCATCAACCGCACCCAGTGGTGGGGCCGGCAGATGATCATCTGGGGCATCCACGTCCACGTCGGCGTGCGGTCCGCCGACCGCGTCTGGCCCATCATCAACGCGTTGCTGGTCAACCTGCCGCACATGCTCGCCCTGTCGGCGTCGTCGCCCGCCTGGAACGGCGAAGACACCGGCTACGCCTCCAACCGCACCCTGCTGTACCGCCAGCTGCCCACCGCCGGGCTGCCGCCGGACGTGCGCGACTGGGAATCCTGGCAGGCGTACATGGCCGACCAGTGGAAATCCGGCGTCATCAACCACACCGGCTCCATGCACATCGACATCCGCCCGGCGTCGAAGTACGGGACCATCGAGGTGCGCGTCGCCGACGCGGTGTCCAACACCCGCGAGCTCGCCGCCATCGTCGCGCTGACCCACTGCCTGGTGGTGCATTACGACGACATGCTCGACCGCGGCGCCGACCTGCCCTCCATGCAGTACTGGCACAACGACGAAAACAAGTGGCGCGCCAGCCGATACGGCATGGACGCGCTGATCATCGTCGACCGCGACACCAACGAGCGCTGGGTCAAGGACGACCTGGAGGATCTGCTGGTGACTCTCGCGCCCATCGCGGAGCGGCTGGGGTGCGCCGAGGAGCTCGAGGGCGTGCGCGACATCATACGCGGCGGGGCGGGGTACGAGCGCCAGCGCCGCGCCGCCGGCCGGGCGGGGGCGCTGCCGTCGCTGGCCGAAGAAGAGGACGTGCTCGCCGTCGAGGCCGAGCAGGGGCGCAGCCCGTGGGTCGCGGCCGTGGACCTCGCCGTGCGCGAGATGGAGGCCGGCACCCCGCTGGAGGGGTAGGGGAGGGGCTGGGCTCCGCGGCATCGCCCGCCGCTGCCCGCGCCTACTGCCGCGGCTCGAGCTCGTCGTCGCGGGACAGCGCGTCCCGGTCGATGAGCCCCTCCTTCTGCGACACGTGGCCCAGGCGGTTGCCGATGATCGGCGACGTCATCAGCGCGAACAGCACGATCAGCACGAGCATGCTCAGGTCGCCGTTGACGGTCACGCCACCGCCGCCGTTGGCGAAGATGTGCAGCACCGTGCCCAGCAGCGTCAGCGACAGGCCGAGCGTCTGCGGCTTCGTCGACGCGTGCATGCGGCCGATGGTGTCGCGGAACCGCGCCAACCCGATCGCCGTGGCCAGGCAGAACAACGCGCCCGCGAGGATGAGGGTGATGGAGATGATGTCCACGAAGAGCATCAGAAGTGATCCTCCTTCTGATCGACGTGCTTGAGGTCCTCCTGGCGGGCGGCCTCCTGGGCGGCGTCGCGCGACGCCTCGCGGGTCGCTTCCCGCGAACTGGCGCGGACCGTGACCTTCGGCCGCTTGTCCGGCACGCGGAAGCGCGCGACCGACAGCGAGGAAATGAAGCCGAGCAGCGCGATGACCAGCATCGCATACGCCACCGACGTGTCCATGGACCACGCGATGTACGCGGCGAGCATGCCCTGCGACATGGCGATCATGGACTCCAGGGACACCAGCCGATCCATCGAATTCGGCCCGGCGAGCAGGCGCCCCAGCGCGGTCAGCGCCGCGATGAAGTAAATGCCCGCGGCGACGCCCAGCAGTGTGGTGTAGATCTGCGGATCCATCAGTCCTCCTTCCGGACGTCGGGGGTGCCGGCCTCGGTGTGCGCATCGGCCTGCGCATCCGCCGCCGCATCGGCCTGCGGGCCAGCCTGCGCATCCGCCGCCACATCGTCCTGCACGTCCGCGTGGTCGTGGCCGAGGGGCACGGCGGCGGCCGCGTCCTCCTCGTGGATGTCGCGGCTTTCGAAGGCCCGGATCACCTGCCACTCCAGGCGCCCGAGCTGGCGGATGGTCTTGTCGATGCGCCCGGTCGACGAGCCGTCGAGCAGGTGCATGGTGACGGTCTTGCGGCGGTTGTCGATGTCGATGGCCAGGCCACCGGGCTGCAGGTTGATCAGGGCGATCGCCGACGCGAGCGACAGGTCGTCGCGGGTGCGCATGGGGATCTCGACCACGGCGCTGGGCGGCGGGTCCTGGCGGCGGACGGCCAGCCACGCGACGGTGAACGACGCGACGATGAAGTCGACGAAGAACGTGGCGAACAGCTTGATCATCGACGGCCAGTGGACGTCGATGTCGCTGACGGGCACGCGCGGCATGGGCACGAAGATCGAGATCAGCAGTCCGACGCCGATGCCGCCGAAGATGTTGGCCCAGGTGACCTCGCCCCACAGGAGCTGCCACATGACCACGATCCACAGGAAGAGGATGAACGAGGGCCGGCTCTTGCGGCGTTCCTCGCGCTTGTCGGGCTTTGCGACGCCCGCGTGGTTCTTGTCCGGGCTCATCGTTCCTCCTCCCGTTCGATTGAATCGCCGCCGGCGCTGGGGTCGTCGGCGGGGTTGAGCGTGCGCCCCGGGTCAGGCAGCCCGCTCTGATCGTCGGCGTTGCGCACGCCGAGCACGGCGGCGCGGTAGCCGGCGACGTCGGAGACGTTGGCGGCGGCGCGGTCGGAGACGATGGACAGTGGGCCGGCGAGCACGGTGACGGCGACGGACGCGGCGACGAGGAAGACCGTCGGGGCGACCATGCCGAAGGGCATGCGGCCGACGTCCTCGCGCTCCTCGAGCGACACGACGCGGGTGTCCTCGCGCAGCGGCGAGACGCGCGCCAGGGCGGTGTCGCCCTCGGGGGCGTCGGAGCGGTCGCGCCAGAACGCCTTCGACCACACGATGACCATGGTGTACAGGGTCAGCAGCGAGGTGACCACGGCGCCGCCGACGAGCACCCACGCGGTGAGGGTGCCGGACTGCGCGCCGGCCTCGATGAGCATGATCTTGCCCAGGAACCCGGAGAACGGCGGGATGCCGCCCAGGTTCAGGGCGGGCACCAGGTACAGCAGCGCCAGCAGGGGAGAGGCCTTGGCCAGCCCGCCCAGTCTGCGCAGCGACGAGGATCCGGCCTGGCGCTCGATCAGTCCGACCACCAGGAACAGCGCGGTCTGCACAAGAATGTGGTGGACCATGTAGAAGATCGCGCCGGACAGCCCGAGTTCGTTGCCCAGGGCGATGCCGAAGATCATGTAGCCGATGTGCGACACCAGGGTGAACGACAGCAATCGCTTGATGTCGTTCTGGGCCATGGCGCCGAGGATGCCCATGATCATGGTGGCCAGCCCGGCCCACATGAGCACCTCGTCCAGCGCGCCGTCGGGGAACATCACCGACCGCGAGCGGATGATGGCGTACACGCCGACCTTCGTCAGCAGGCCCGCGAACACGGCGGTGACCATCGACGGGGCGGTGGGGTAGGAGTCCGGCAGCCACGACGACAGCGGGAACACGGCCGCCTTCACGGAGAACGCGACGAGCAGCACGGCGAAGATCGCGGTGCGGGTGCCCGACGGCAGCTCCTCCATGCGGATGGACACGTGCGCGAAGTTGACGGTGCCCACCGACGCGTAGACGAAGCCGATGGCCATGAGGAACACCATCGACGACAGCAGGTTGACCATCACGTAGCTCACGCCCGCGCGGATGCGCGACGCCGAGGCGCCCAGCGTCAGCAGCACGTAGGAGGCCAGCAGCAGCACCTCGAAACCCACGTACATGTTGAACAGGTCGCCGGCCAGGAAGGCCATGGACACGCCCATGTTCAGCAGCATGTACGTCGGGACGAACACGGAGATCGGGTCGTCGTCGTCGCCGTCGCGGATGCCCTGCCCGATGCCGAACCAGTGGACGGCGAAGAGCACGAGCTGGGAGACGGCGATCATGATCGTCGACAAGCCGTCGGCGACGAGCGTGATGCCGATCGGCGAATTCCAGCCGCCCACCTGGACCGTGTGGATGCCGTTGTCCTGCACCAGGTACACCAGCCACACCGACAGGATCAGCAGCACGATCAGCGCGGCCATGCTCAGCAGCTGCTGCAGGCGCGGGCGCCGCGAGAACAACAGCGCCAGGCCCGCGGTGACCGCCGGGATGAGCACCGGCATGGGGATGAGGAAGAGAATCAGTTGCTCAGTCGTCACCGGAATCGTCCTCCTCCACGGGCTTTTCGAAGCTCTCCGGCCCGAACCGGTCGCCGGCTTCCGTGGGGCGGCCCGTGGTCGGGTCGTCGGAGCGGTCGTGGTCGGGGGCGGCCGACGGGTCGTCGGGCCTGCGCTTGGCGACGAACTGGTCCTCGCGGTCGTCCTGCACGTGGTCGCCGACGCGGTAGCGGTGCTGGCGGTACGCCAGCGCCAGCAGGAACGCCGCGACGCCCATTGTGATGACGATCGCCGTCAGGATGAACGCCTGCGGCAGCGGATCCGCGTCCTCGGCGTAGGGGATGGAATCGCGGCCCCAGATCGGCGGGGCGCCGGGACCGCCGCCGCCGATGAGGATGAGCAGGTTGATGCCGTTGCCCATCAGCAGGGCGCCCATGAGCATCTTGGTCAGGGCGCGGTCCAGGAACAGGTACACGCCCGTGGCGATGAGCACGGCCACCGTCGCCAGCAGCACGAAGTTGATGATCACTTCGCGGCCTCCTTCCCGGACTTGTAGCGGAACTGGCGCGTTCGCCCCAGCTTGGTCAGGGTGACGCGGCGGGAACGCGCGCGCTCGGCGCGGCGGTCCGTTTCGACGTCGATGCGGCCGCCGAGGCTGCGCAGGATGTAGGTGACCGTGCCGATGACGATGAGGTACACGCCGAGGTCGAACAGCAGCGGCGACACCAGGTGCATGTCGCCGATCAGCGGCACCTCCAGGTCGACGACCGCGCTGGCCAGGGGCGGCCAGCCGAGGATCATCGGCCAGAACACGGCGAGCGCCGCGGCGGCGAGGCCGGAGCCGAGCACCTTGTCGGTGGACCACGGGATGGTCTCCGCCAGCTCGTAGCGGCCGCCCGCCAGGTAGCGCAGGGTGATCGCCAGCGACGCCACCAGACCGCCGGCGAAACCGCCGCCGGGGGCGTTGTGGCCCGCGAAGAACAGGTACAGCGACAGCGCCATCATCGACGGGAACAGGAAGCGCGTGGCCACGACCACCATCAGCGGTCGGCGGCCTGCGTCGACCTTGGAGCCCGACGTGGTCAGCCAGCGCGGGTTGCGTTCCCGGCGGGTGCGGCGCGTGGTCACGCGCGGCAGGTTGTGCACGGTGTGCGTGCGGAACACCAGCGACGCGATGCCCACGGCCACGATGACCAGGACGGAGATCTCGCCGAAGGTGTCCCACGCGCGGATGTCCACGAGCAGGACGTTGACGGCGTTGGCGCCGTGGCCCTCGTCCAGCGCGATCTGCGGGATCGCCTCGGAAACCGGGTCCGACGACCGAGCGGCCATGGCGAAGGCGCCGACGACCGCGGCGGTGGCGCCGACGGCGACGGCCAGCCAGGCGCGGGCCCGTTCCAGGCCCGTGGGCTGGTTCGTGGTCTTCGCCGGCAGGGTGCGCAGCACCAGGACGAACACGACCATGGTGACCGTCTCGACCAGAAGCTGCGTCAGCGCCAGGTCCGGGGCACCGTACAGCGCGAACACCAGCGCCAGGCCGTAGCCCGTCACACCGACCATGATCACGCCGGACAGGCGGTTGCGCATCCGCGTGGCCGCCAGCGCCGCGATGATGATCAGCAGCGCCGCCGCTCCCTGCGGTGCGGTGCCCCACAGCTCCATGCGCAGGTCGTTGCGGCCGCCCATCACCAGCGCCGCGATGGGAAGGAGGATGAAGACGCCCAAAATCGTCGCCTCGGTCAACGGCAGCGAACCGCGCTGCGTCGCGGCGGTGACCCGCAGCGACAGGCGGCGGGCCATGTCCAGCACCCAGTCGTAGGCGTCGTCGGCGTCGCCGAGGGCGGGCTGCTCGAACTGCAGCTCGCGCACCAGCTTCCGCTGCCAATGCAAGATGAGGCCGGTCAGCAGGATCACGCCCGTCAGCAGCAGGGGAACGGTGAATCCGTGCCACAGGGCCAGGTACGAATCATCGCCGGAGTCCGGGAACGCCTGCGAAAGGTACGGCGTGATGGCGGCGTCGTAAAGCTTCGGTGCCAGACCCGTCACCAGGCCCGCACCCGCGAGGATCCACGCAGGGGCGAGCATCAGGCGGGACGGGGGCTGCATGTCGGCGACCGGCTGCGACACCCCGCCGCCCGACGCGTGCGACGACGGCTTCGTGGCGAACGCCGCGTGCATCAGATACAGCGAGTACGCGACGGTGAGGATCGAACCGACGACCAGACCGATGGCGGTGAACACGCCCGGCATGCCGCGCAGGGGCTCGGCGTCGAGCACGGCCTCCAGCGCGGCCTCCTTGGCCACGAACCCGAACAGCGGCGGCACGCCCGCCATCGACGCGGCGGCCAGGCCGGCGATGATGAACATCTGCGGGCGGCGTTCGCCCAGGCCCGACAACTGCCGCACGTCGCGGGTGCCGGTGGTGTGGTCGATGGCGCCGACGATCATGAACAGGGTCGCCTTGAACATCGCGTGGCCCAGGGTCAGGGCCAGGGCGGCGAGCATCGCCGCGCGGGTGCCGATGGACGTCACCGTGATGATGAAGCCCAGCTGCGACACGGTGCCGTAGGCCAGGACCAGCTTGAGGTCCTTCTGCCGCAGGGCCATCCAGCCGCCCATGACCATGGTCACCAGGCCCAGCGGGATGATGGCCAAATGCCACGTGTCCGTGGCACCGAAGGTCGGCGACAGGCGAGCGACCAGGAAGACGCCGGCCTTCACCATCGCCGCCGAATGCAGGAACGCCGACACCGGGGTGGGCGCGGCCATGGCACCCGGCAGCCAGAAGTGGAACGGGGCGATGGCCGACTTGGTCAGCGCGCCGACCACCAGCAGGACCACGGCGACGGCGATCGCCGGCGTGTGCAGCTGCTCCAGCGTCAGGGCGCCCGGTTCGGTCAGCGCGGAGAACTCCCAGTGCCCGGTGGTGTGGCCCATGAGCACGATGCCGACCAGCATGGCCAGGCCGCCCATGGTGGTCACCAGCAGTGCCTGCCCGGCCGAACGGCGCGACGACGCGCGCTCGGCGTAGTAGCCGACCAACAGGAACGACAGCACGGACGTGATCTCCCAGAACACGTACATGAGCAGCATGTTGTCGGCTACGACCAGGCCGTACATGGCTGCGGCGAACAGCACCATCTGGGCTGCGAAAGAGCCCAGGCGGCGGCGTTGGCCGGCCGGCGGGTCGTGGAAGTATCCGCCGCAGTACACCAGGACGAGTACGCCGACGGTCAGCACCAGGGTGCCGAACAGCGATTCCAGCGGGCCCAGCCGGAGCATGATGTCCAAGTGGACGGCGGGCATCCACTCGTAGTGCTCGACGAGGGTCGGGTGCGCGGCCCCGGATTCGCCCAGCGCATGACGCACCAGATGCGAACCGGTCCAGGCGGCACCCGCCGCAAGGGGGACGGCGAGCAACGGGAATCCGCGCCTGCCGAGCCGGCTAATCGTCCATGGTGCCAGCGCCGCGGTGGCGATGAGGAGGCACAGGAGGACGGTCACCTCTCCAATAATGCTGAAAAGGTGTACGTGTCCGCAACAAGGATCACCCTCGGCGAACGCCGAGGGTGATGGAGGCAGCAGACGTGAAGCGGATTCGACCGCCGGAAACTAACCGTGCAGGCGGTTGGCCGCGCACGTCATCGCGGTCATGGTCGCGGCCTCGGGGGTGGTGCCGAAGCCCATCGCCCAGACGGAGCTGTTGTTGTGCGTCGCGTACAGGAACGTCGCGGTGGCCTCGAAGATCTCGAACTGGTGGAATTCCAGGATCTCGATGCGGTAGCCGGAATCCGCCATCAGGTTCGTGACCGCGGACACGGGGCCCATCGCGGTGACCTCGCGGAAATCGGTGCGCTCGGCGTCGGTGCCGCGGTTGGTGGTGATGGTCGCGCGGAACGTCGAGCGGCCCGCCAGGCCCTTGGTCGACGTGAACTCGCGGATGGCCAGCGAGCCACTGGTCGGCGAGTACGTGGTCATGAACGTGCGCCAGTCCATGCCGCGCGCCTCCTGGCGCAGGCCGCGGGGGAGGCGGTGGCCGAACCGGGCGCGGAAGGGGTCCTCGGTGAACGTCCGGGAGGTCGCCTCCGCCTTGGCGGAGGGACGCTTCCCGCTGTACGTCATCGTGGTGGAAGTGTTCTTGTGCGTGCGGGTGGTGAACATTCAGAGTGGTCCTTCGGTGAGGTCCGGGAATGATCCCGGTGAGAAGAAGTGTGGTGGACCGACCCATGGATGCGTGGGTGCGTAGCGGCCAGAGACCCCGTGTGGAGGGGTCAGTCCATGCCTCCACCGGGGTTCGTAGCCTCGGCTACTCGCCTAAGTCGAATGTTCTTCTGCATGTCGGCCACCGTAGAACAAGGCATATGTCCATCGCAAGAATTCGGCCGCGATTGGGGTGCTCCACATCACACCCGATTCACACCCGGTCGTGCCCGCACGTGCCCGGGTGGGGTCCCGTCCGGGCGGTCAGCGGCCGATGGTCGCCAGGATGAGCGCCTCGGCCACGGCGATGTCGCGGATCTCGCGGGGGTCGACGGACTCGTCCGACGAGTGGATGCGGCACTGCGGCTCCTCCACGCCGTAGAGCACGATGTCGGCGCCGGGCACGGCCTCGAGCAGGGTGGCGCACAGCGGGATCGACGCGCCTTCGCCCATCCGCTCCGTTTCACGCCCGTAGGACGCGGCCAGGCAGGCTTCGACATGCTTGACGACGTCTCCTCCGACGTCGGCACTGAAGGACGACGCGAGCACGTCCCGCGTGATCTCCACCCGCGCGTTCCACGGCACATGGGACTCCAGATGGGCGACGAGCTTGTCCTGCGCCTCCTTCGGGTCCATGCCCGGGGGGACGCGGAGATTGAGGTGTGCGGTCGCCGTCGACGGGATGGCGTTGACGGCGTTGGTGGCCGGCGGGCAGTCGATGCCGGTGACGATCAGTGCCGGCCGTGCCCACGTCAGGTCCGCCACCGAAGCGCCCGCGCCATCGGAGACGAGGTCGACGCCGTCGAGCACGCCGGCATCGGAGCGGAACGTTTCCGCGTCGTAGCCCAGGCCCTCCCACGTCTGATCGCAGTCGAGGCCGTCGATGCGCGTGACCCCGTCGTCGTCGCGCAGCGAATCCAGCAGCCGCATCAGCGCGGCCAGCGCATCGGGCGCCGCGCCACCGAACATGCCCGAGTGCACCGGGCCGGCCAGCGTGTCCACCCGCACGTCGACGTCGGCGGTGCCGCGCAGCGTGGTCACCAGCGTCGGCCGGCCCACCGCGACGTTGCCCACGTCGGCGATGAGGATGACGTCGGCGGCGAACAACTCCGGCCGCGTGCGAGTCAGGTCCTCCAGGCCGGCGGAGCCGCGCTCCTCGGAGCCCTCCACCACGATCCGGATGCCCGGCAGCTCGATGCCCGACGCCGGGTCGTCGTCAAGCTCCTTCAGCGCCCGCAGGGCCCGCAAAGCCGCCAGATGCATGACCACGTTGCCCTTGCAGTCCGCGGTGCCGCGGCCGTACCAGCGGCCGTCGCGCTCGTCGAGCGTCCAGGGATCGGCGGTCCAGGCGGAAACGTCCCCCGCCGGCTGGACGTCGTAGTGGGAATAGAGGAGAACCGTCGGGCGGCCCTCCGGGGCGGGGATGTGCCCGGTCAACGCGATGGAACCGTCGACCGTGACATGCGAATCGAGGTCGACGCCGGCCTCCGCGAACAACTCGGCCACGCGGGCCGCGGCGTTGCGGCAGGCGTCCTTCGTGTCCTCTTCCCCGTGCACCGACGGGAAGGCGACGAGGTCCGCCAGTTCCTTCTTGATGGTGGCGCCGTCCGCCGCGACCTTCTCGCGGATCGCGGTGACCAGGTCGGGGGAGATGCCGGCGGCGGTGTGCCGGGTGTGCGCGGTGTGCTGGGTCTGGTCGGTGTGCTGGGTCTGCTGCGGGGCGTCGCTCATGGGCGCCAGCATAGGCGCGGGCCCGGATGCGGTGCCGGGCGCCATATCTTGCACTCGCCGGGGTCGAGTGCTAGAAACAGGGGTTAGCACTCGCGTTGAGCAAGTGCCAACAACGTGAAACGAAAACAGCTGGGCCGGTCGAGGCCGCGGGTGACACTTCCCGCGGCCGCATGCCGTCGCGGGCGCCGGGCCAGCACCGTCAAAGTGTCGTCGACCATCAACGGAGGATCGCAGCCTCATGGCCAAGATCATTGCATTCGACGAAGAGGCCCGCCGCGGCCTCGAAAAGGGCCTCAACACGCTGGCCGACGCCGTCAAGGTGACGCTCGGCCCCAAGGGCCGCAACGTCGTCCTGGAGCGCAAGTGGGGCGCCCCGCTCATCACCAACGACGGCGTGTCCATCGCCCGTGAGATCGAGCTCGAGGACCCCTACGAGAAGATCGGCGCGGAGCTGGTGAAGGAGGTCGCCAAGAAGACCGACGACGTCGCCGGCGACGGCACCACCACCGCCACCGTCCTCGCCCAGTCGCTCGTGTCCGAGGGCCTGCGCAACGTCGCGGCCGGCTCGAACCCGATGGGCATCAAGCGCGGCATCGAGAAGGCCGTCGAGGCCGTCACCGCCGAGCTCCTGGCCACCGCCAAGGACATCGAGACCAAGGACCAGATCGCCGCCACCGCCGGCATCTCCGCCGGCGACCCGGCCATCGGCGAACTCATCGCCACCGCGATGGACAAGGTCGGCAAGGAAGGCGTCATCACCGTCGAGGAGGCCAACACCTTCGGCCTGGACCTCGAGCTGACCGAGGGCATGCGCTTCGACAAGGGCTACATCTCGGGCTACATGGCCACCGACCTGGAGCGCCAGGAGGCCGTCCTGGAGGACCCGTACATCCTCCTGGTCTCCGCGAAGATCTCCAACATCAAGGACCTGCTGCCGCTGCTGGAGAAGGTCATGCAGTCCGGCAAGCCGCTGCTGATCATCGCCGAGGACGTCGAGGGCGAGGCCCTGTCGACCCTGGTCGTGAACAAGATCCGCGGCACCTTCAAGTCCGTCGCCGTCAAGGCCCCGGGCTTCGGCGACCGCCGCAAGGCCATGCTGCAGGACATCGCCATCCTCACCGATGGCCAGGTCATCTCCGAGGAGGTCGGCCTGTCCCTGGAGACCGCCGATCTGCCGCTGCTGGGCCGCGCCCGCAAGGTCGTCGTCACCAAGGACGACACCACCATCGTCGAGGGCGCCGGCGCGCAGACCTCCATCGAGGGCCGCGTCAACCAGATCCGCGCCGAGCTGGACAACTCCGACTCGGACTACGACCGCGAGAAGCTGCAGGAGCGTCTGGCGAAGCTGGCCGGCGGCGTCGCCGTCATCAAGGCCGGCGCCGCCACCGAGGTGGAGCTGAAGGAGCGCAAGCACCGCATCGAGGATGCCGTGCGCAACGCCAAGGCCGCGGTCGAGGAGGGCATCGTCGCCGGCGGCGGCTCCGCGCTGCTGCAGGTCGCCCACGTCCTCGACGACGAGCTGGGCCTGGCCGACGACGAGGCCACCGGCGTGCGCATCGTCCGCGCCGCCCTGGCGTCGCCGCTGAAGCAGATCGCCCTCAACGCGGGCCTCGAGGCCGGCGTCGTGACCGAAAAGGTGTCCGGCCTGCCGCAGGGCGAGGGCCTCAACGCCGCTTCGGGCGAGTACGTCGACCTGATGGCCGCCGGCATCAACGACCCGGTGAAGGTCACCCGCTCGGCGCTGCAGAACGCGGCGTCCATTGCGGCGCTGTTCCTGACCACCGAGGCCGTCGTCGCCGACAAGCCCGAGCCGGCCGCCCCGGCCATGCCGGGCGGCGACGAGATGGGCGGCATGGGCGGCTTCTAGCCCCCGCGCCCCCGTCGCCCGGTTCGCTCCGGGCGCCGCCATCTTTTCGGGAAGGCCCCGCACACCACGTTCACGTGGGTGCGGGGCCTTCTTCTTTGCTTTGCGACGGCCCGCGTTCCCCGTGGGCGTCGTCAAGCACGTTGATTCGCATCGAGTCGGTCGATTCGTGGCATGAACGGCGTGAAATCGGGGGTTTTCGGGTTCGAATTGCCGCGAATCGACCGACTCGATGCGGATCAAGAATCGCCGCCGCCCCACTCGGCCCATCGACGCCCGGCCCCGCCCGTGACCCGCGCACCGCGAACCCGGGGACACCGGCCGCACGGCGAAAGGTCCCCCGTCCATCCCCCGGACACTCCGTGAAAAGCGCCTTCACCGGCGAAAGGTGGCCGGTGCCACTCCCCGTCGCCCCGAATCGGGGGCGTTGCGCGGGTAGACTTGAAGCATGGCTGACACGAACGAAGAGGACTTCCACATCGTCGACCTGGCGGCGACCGAGGGGTACGTCGTGGACGACTCCGACGA
>DHCFI07803__coassemble_1321_pt1 | contig 23728 bp, 21 predicted proteins | sample DHCFI07803__metabat2_low_PE_024 | metagenome-assembled genome bin DHCFI07803 | reverse complement strand
GACGCTGGTGATGGGCGACCTGCTCATCGCCGACGCCCTGGTCACCCATGCGATCAACGGCGACCTGACGGAGCCGCGCGAGCCGGAGCCGGGGGCGGGGGAGACGGCCGCTGCGGATGCGGATGCGGATGGCGGCAAGGCGGCCCCGGCCGCGGACGCCGCTGAGGCGGATCCGGCCGTGGTGGATCAGGCCGCAGCAGACGCCAAGTCCAACGAGGCGGCCGTCGCCGAGGTCTCTGAGCTGGATGGCGGCGCAGGCGAGGCCGGCGGAATCACCGAGGATGACCTGCCGAACCTGATTTCCGAATAGCTGGATGACGCGGTCGGCGAATGCGGCCGCCGCATCTCTCGCCACTTCGGTCACCGCATCCGCCGCCGCGTCCGTCGCGGGGATCGCCGCCGCATCGTCCGCCGTGCTGGCCGCCGTGCTGGCCGCCACTTCGGTCACCGCATCGGCCGCCGTGCTGGCCGCCACTTCGGTCACTGTGATCATTAACCCACCCCGAATGGCGTAACCCACCCGCTGTAACGGGTGGGTTACGCCATTCGGGGTGGGTTAACGGGCGGGGTGGGGCGTCCGTCGGTCAGATGGTTGCCGACCGGAAGGTCGCTGGTCGGATGGCCGATGGCCGGATCTTCGGTGGTCGGATGGTCGCCGCTAAGAGCCGAACCTCATCGGATCAACCGGGCGCTTCGCCTTCGGCAGCCCCAGCACCACGTTGCGGTAGGAATCGACGACGAGTTCGCGAACGAGTCGCTCGAACGTGATCTCGTCGAGTTCGGTGGCGGGTTCCGGCGCATCGTCGGGGGCGGTGAAGCGGTGCGCGTCGGCGTCGTCAAGCGAACCTGCGCCCGTGACCTCGCCCGGTGCGACCACCGTGACCCAGTGCATCTTGTTCAGGTGGTAGCCGGGGAAGACGAAGGGGTGCGCCCGGCGCAGGGCGTGGGCGTCGCCGGGTTCGGCCTTGACCACGATGATGGCCGTGCCGCCCGGCGCATCGACGTCCTTGGCGCCGTGGTCGGGCAGCCGGTGGTGGAGCATGAACATCTTGCCCGCCACCTTGAACACGTCCCACTCCGGGCCGAAGGGGTGCGTGATCTCGGCCGCGGGCAGCTCGAGGGCCGCGTTGCGGGAGATGCGCTGGAGACGAGCGCCGTCCATCGCGGTCATCGTTTCAGGTCCAGTCGGTGGGCTCGCACGGTTCCGGCGACAGACCTAACCCAGCACCGCGTAGCCCCAGGCGGGGAGCTTGACCACGCCGTCGCCGACCGCAGCCGGCGCGTCGACGTGGGTGTGCAGGAGGTCGAGGTACGCGGCGTCGACGGCGACCTCGGCGGGCTCGCCGGAGAAGTTCGCCGCCAGCTGGACGACGTCGCCGTCGGCGCGGCGGGTCAGCAGCAGCGTCTGGCCCTCGACGGCGGTCTCGACGGAATCGGCCCACGGCGAGCCGAGCGCGGGGCGGGTGCGGCGCAGCCCGAACAGCGCGCGGTAGGCGTCGAGGATGGTGGCGTGGGGCTCGTCGGCGAGCTCGGACCACTTCAGCTTCGACTCCTCGAACGTCTTCGGATCGGCCGGGTCGGCGATGTCCTCGGGGTTCCAGCCGGCGCGGGCGAACTCGCGGATGCGGCCCTCGCGGGTCAGCCGCAGCAGCAGGTCGGACTCGTGGGAGCAGAAGAACGCGAACGGCGTCGACGCGCCCCATTCCTCGCCCTGGAACAGCATCGGGGTGAACGGCGAGCAGGCCACCACCGCGGCCTTGAGCGCCTGCTGCGCCGGCGTCAGGTTCATCGACGGGCGGTCGCCGGACGCGCGGTTGCCGGTCTGGTCGTGGGTGGTCGTGTACGTGACGAAGGCGCTCAGCGGCTGCACCGACAGGTCCAGCGGGCGGCCGTGGACGCGGCCGCGGAACGTCGACATGGTGCCGGCGTGGTGGAACGCCTCGCGCAGCGTCTGCGCCAGCGTCTCCACGGTGCCGAAGTCCGAGTAGTACGCGTGGTCCTCGCCGGAGACGACGGTGTGCAGCGCGTGGTGGACGTCGTCGTCCCACTGCGCCGCCAGCCCGAAACCGCCGGCGGCGCGGGGCTTGACCAGCTTCGGGTCGTTCTGGTCGGACTCGGCGATGAGGCTGCGCGGCACGCCGGTCTGCGCGGCGACGGTGTCGGCGACGACCTGCATCTGCTCGAGGATGTGGAACGCGCCTTCGTCGTGAAGCGCATGCACCGCATCCAGGCGCAGCCCGTCAATGCGATAGTCCGCCAGCCACAGGCGCACGGCGTCGAGGACGTACGCGCGGACCTCGTCGGACTCCGGCCCGATGAGGTTGACCACCTCGCCCCAGCCCGTGTTGCCGCCGGAGGTGTACGGCCCGAAGAAACCGACGTAGTTGCCGTCGGGGCCGAAGTGGTTGAACACCACGTCGAGGATGACCGCCAGCCCGCGGGCATGGCAGGCGTCGACGAGCTTCTGCAGCCCCTCCGGCCCGCCGTAGCCCTCGTGGACGGCGTGCCAGCTCACGCCGTCGTAGCCCCAGTTGCGGTCGCCGCCGAACGGCTGGACCGGCATCAGCTCCACGTGCGTCACGCCCAGGTCCACCAGGTGGTCCAGCCGCTTTTCGACGCCCGCGAAATCACCCGATTCGGCGTAGGTGCCCACGTGCAGCTCGTAGATCAATCCGCCGGGGAGGATGCGGCCCGTCCAGTCGGCGGCCTTCCAGTCGTACTCGGCGAGGTCGACGACCTCGGAAAAACCGTGGGGGCCGTCGGGCTGGCGGCGCGAGCGCGGGTCGGGCAGCGGGATGGTCCAGTCGCCGATGGCGTCGTCGGCGGCTGCGGAACCATCGGCGGAGCCGGAACCGTCGCCGGATTCGGCGTCATCGGAGTCGTCGGGCTGCGGGGCGCCGTGGCCGTCGGTGGCGCGCATCCGGAAGGCGTAGCGCTCGCCGACCGTCATCTCCCGGTCGGCCTCGAACCAGCCGCCGTCGGCGGCGGTCATCGGGTGGTGCTCGGGCGATGACGGATCACCCGTCAACAGCTCGACTTCGGCGGCGTACGGGGCCCAGACGCGGTAGTTGCTCATGGTTTCGATGGTAAGGGTTTGCCGCGTTCACGTCAGAAGGCGGGCGGGCAGGGCGGGCGGATTCGGTGGGCGGCGCCGCGGGCGGGAACGGCGAGTGGATCCGGTGGGCGGGAACGGCGAGCGGATGCGGCAAGAGGATGCGCCGAGCGGGGGAGCAGGTGGGCAGGTGCGACAATGGGGGCATGTCCTCCTTCCTCGTCCCGGCCCGCGGTTCGCTGACCACCGCGGAACTCGAGATCAAGCGTTCGCGCTTCATCACGTGGATCGGCCGGGCCGACGACGGGGACGAGGCCCGCGAGCTCATCGCGCTGGCCCGCGCCGAATACCCGGATGCCCGCCACCATTGCTCGGCGTATCTCCACGAGGTGCCCGGCGCCAACCGCGTCGAGCGGTCCTCCGACGACGGGGAACCCTCCGGCACCGCCGGCCGGCCAATGCTCGACGTCCTCGCCGGCTCCGGCCTGACCGACGTCGCGGCCGTGGTCATCCGCTACTTCGGCGGCGTGAAGCTGGGCACCGGCGGACTCGTGCGTGCGTACTCCGATGCGGTGTCGGGATGTCTGGCAGACGTGCCGCGGGCCAAGCGCGTGCGCCGAGAAATCCGCTCCATCGCCGTCGACGCCGCCGACGCCGGCCGGGTGGAGGCGGAGCTGCGGGCGCGCGGGTTCACGATCGCGGACACGGAGTGGGGGACCGTCGTGAAGCATCGCGTGGAAGTCGAGCCGGGGGGCGCCGCTCGGCTCGACGGCGTGCTGCAGGCGATCACGCACGGCGCGCTGACCTCGCGCGAGGTGGGGGAAACGTGGACGGAGACGCCGGTTTAGGGCGTTCGCTCTGCGGTCATTTGCGGTGCCCCGAAATGGCATCCGTGACCGTGCGGCATGCGATTTTTGGCCTCCCGCGCACCGATTTCACGTAGCTGACCTGGATTTTCGGCTCCAAGGAACGTTTCGGACCTTGACATGTTTTATCGCCAATGTAAGCTTCATCACACTACGCAGTACGGTAGCGAGTTACGGATAACCGTAGTTTGGGCGAAGGTTCGGAACTGGAGGGTCGGAAGTGGCTAAACGAAAGCTTTGCCGGGGGAGCGTCGTTTCGCCGGGCGCGGTGTGCGCGGTGGCGTCGGGTCAGAGGGGAGCCGGTACATGAATCGACGGATGAAAATGGTCATCGCCGCCACGACGGCGGCGCTCACCGCGGGCGCAGCAGGATGCTCGGGTGGAGAAGGTGGATCGGGCCACGGGGAAGGGACGCTCGTCATGGGCGACAGCTTCTCGCTCACCCACCCCATCGGCAGCAACGGCACCGAGCAGTTCATCGAGGGCCTGGAAACCCGCGGCGGCGACGTCGGCCTGGACCTGCAGTACTTCGCCAGCGGACAGCTGGGCAAACAGTGGGACATGCCGACGGTGGTGCGCACGGGCGTCGCGGACATTTCCGTCATCTCGCCGTCGTACGTCGCTTCCGAAATGCCGCTGTCGAGCGTCGGGGACTTGGCGGGGCTCGTCGAAGACGCCTGCGTCGCCTCGTATGCATTGAAGGATCTGATGTTCGAGGGCGGCATCCTCTACGAAGAGGAATTCAAGCCCCTCAACATCAGGCCCCTGTGGATCGGCGTGATCCCCGCCTATGAGGCCATGACCTCCGAACGGCCCGTTGCGGTCCCCGGCGACCTGGAGGGAACCGTCCAGCGATCGACCGGCGGTGCCCAGGACCGGATCGTCGACGCCGTCGGCGCCGCCGGCGTGGCCATGCCCATCGGTGACCTGTACGAGGCTCTGACCCGCGGCACCGTCGAAGGCACCGTTGCGAGCCCGGTGTCCATCACCCCGTACGGCCTGCATGAAGTCATCGGCCATTCGACGAAGGGCGCGAACCTCGGCTCCTTCACCGTCGTCTATTCGATCAACGAGGACACCTGGCAGTCCCTCGAGGAGGATCAGCGCGCGCTGATCACCGAGCTCGCGGAGAAATCGCAGCAAAGCCTGTGCGAGGGCCTGAACCAGTCCGTCGAAGACTCCTACCGGGAGATGGAGAAGGAGAACGTGTCCTTCACCGACGTGTCCGAGGACCCGGAAGCCTGGGACGCGCTGCTCGAACCCACCCGCCAAAACTGGGTCGACGACCTCGAGAAGATGGGCAAGCCCGCCGGCCAAGTGCTCGAGGAGTTCGAGGCGGCCCTCGAAAAGCACGCCCACCGTGCCGAAAGGACCACGCCATGACAAACGTCATCGTCCACCCCGGCCATGACGGCATCGGCAAGCGAACCACGTTCGGATTCATCACGAACGATTACCCGATGCTGCACAAGCTCCAGAACGCCATCTCCGGCATCTGCGCGATCATCGCCGCCGCAGCCGTGGTGATCAGCGGAGTGCTGACCATCCTCGAAGTGTTCATGCGCGCGGTGCTCAAAAGCCCGCTCGGCTGGAACATCGGGTTCTCCGAGCGGTACCTGATGGTCGCCATCGCCTTCTTCGGGCTGGTCACCGCGTACCGGACCGGTTCCCACATCGCCGTCGCATCGCTGTTCGGCAAGTTCGCCCCGCCCGTCCAGAAGATCCTGATGATCGTCGCGGAACTGATCATCGCGGCGACGTTCCTTCTCCTTTTCCTCGCCGGCATCGAGGCGACGTCGTTCTCCATCTCCATCGGTGAGCGCGTGCCCCCGGGCATGGCCGACATTCCGTGGGCCAGCTGGACCTGGCGCGTGATGATCCCCATCTCCGCGTTGATGGGCCTGATCGTGGTCCTGATCGACATTTTCCGCGAGGTCACCACCTCCTGGAGCAAGCCATCCACGGACTACGAGCCGGGAGAGGGGCACTGACATGTTGCTCGCATTCATCATCATTCTGCTGATCGTCCTGATCATGCTGCGCGTGCCGGTGTCGTTCGTCATCTTCGGCACCGGCGTCCTGGGACTCCTCTTCCTCGGCGGGTTCGACCTGGTCCTGCCCGTCATGGAAACCGCGCCCGCCACCGCCGTCCGCAGTACGGCGCTCACCGCCATCCCGCTGTTCATGCTCATGGCCCAGTTCATGCTCATGTCGGGCCTTCTGGATTCGCTTTTCGACGCCGCCCGCGGCCTGGTCGGTCGAGTGCCCGGCGGCACGGCGGTCGCCTCCGTCGGCGCCGGCACGGCGTTCGCCGCAGTGTCGGGCTCGTCCACGGCAGCCGCCGCCACGCTGGCGCAGACGTCGACGACCCGCATGATCAAGGAGGGGTACCAGCCGACCGTGGCCTCGGGCCTCGTGGCGTCCGTCGGCACGCTGGCCGCGATGATCCCGCCCAGCATCATCCTCGTCTTCTACGCGATCACGGCGGAGGCCTCCGTCGGCGACGTCCTCGTAGCGGGATTCTTTCCGGGCCTGCTCATCGCCGGCGCGATGATCTTGACGATGTACGTGGGCATGCTCGTCAACAAGGGCTCCATCCCCCTGGGCACCCGATCGACCATGAAGGAGAAGATGGGGCACCTGTTGCAGGCGTCGCCGCTGCTCCTGGTGTTCATCGCCGTGGTCGGCTCGATCTTTCTGGGCGTCGCGACCCCGACCGAAGCGGCCGCTCTGGGCGCGTTCGCCGCCCTGATCCTGGTGATCGTCCGGAAACGATTCACGCTGATCGGCATGGGGCGTTGCCTCGTGGAGACGGTGAAGTCGACCGCGATGATTCTCGCGATCATCATGTCGGCCCACGTGCTCGGGCACTTCCTCACCGAAACCCGCGCGGCGCCGCGCCTGGTCACGGCCATCGAGGAATCGGCCATGCCGGCTCTGCTCATCATGGCGTTGATCGCGGTCTTCTACGTGATCCTCGGGTTCTTCATGGACCAGATCGCCATCATCGCGCTCACCGTGCCGATCGTGCTGCCCGTCGTCGAGGGCCTCGGTTACGACCCCATCTGGTTCGGCATCTTCATGGTCCTGCTCGCGGAGGTCGGCATGGTCACCCCGCCAATGGGCATCAACGTCTTCGTCGTCTCGAAATCGGCGGGCATCGCACCGATGACCGTGTTCCGCGGCGCCTTCCCCTACGTCGTCGCCATGCTCGCCATGGCCGCGATCTTCCTCCTGTGGCCCGATCTGGTCCTGTGGGTCCCCAACCTGATGTAGCCGCGGCCGGTGGCGGCGCACGATCCACCGGCAGCTGATATCAATCGAAGTCAAGAGTTGGCCCCGGCACGGGGCCGGAAAGCGAGTGGCAATGTCCGACAACAACGAGGCCCTGCTCGTCGAGCGGAAGGGGCACGTCGAAACGTGGACCATCAACCTTCCGGAGATCCGCAACCCGATTTCCGCGCCCGAGGTCGTGGAGGCGATCGTCGGCAACGTCGATCGCGTCAACCCCGACCATGACGTGCGCGCGGTGGTGCTCACGGGTGCCGGCTCCGCCTTTTCGGCCGGCGGCAACGTCAAGGACATGGTGGATCGTGCCGGGATGTTCGGCGGATCCCCGTATGAGCTTCGCGACGGCTACCGCAACGGCATCCAGCGGATCCCCTTGGCCCTGTACCACTGCCAGGTTCCGGTCATCGCCGCGGTCAACGGCCCCGCGGTCGGCGCCGGTTGCGATCTGACCATGATGTGCGACATGCGGATCGCCTCCACCAGGGCCTGGTTCGCGGAGAGCTTCGTCAACTTGGGCATCATCCCGGGTGACGGTGGTGCCTGGTTGCTCACCAAGACGATCGGCCCGGCGCGCGCCGCGGAGATGGCGCTGACCGGTGACCGCGTCGACGCCGCGACGGCCCTGGACTGGGGGATGGTGAACTCCGTCGTCGAGCCGGACGCGCTCCTCGATGCGGCTCATGCGCTCGCGGAGCGCGTGGCCAAGAATCCGCCGCATTCGGTCCGCATGGCCAAGAAGCTGCTGCGGGAATCCCAGCATCAGTCGCTGTCGAGCCTGTTGGAGCTGTCCGCCGCCATGCAGGCGCTCGCGCACCACACGGAAGACCACCGTGAGGCGCTCGCGGCCTTCAACGAGAAGCGCCCGGGGGAGTACACCGGCAAGTAGCCGGTGCCCATCGTCACGGAAAGGGCCGCATCACCGTTTCGGTGGTGCGGCCCTTTCGGGTTCCCGGTTCGCCGGGCACGGCGGAGGGGGCATCGCCGTCAGGACCAGAGCGGGCGACGTCGTTCCAACGCTTCGACCAACTCATCGCGCCGGGCGGTGATTTCCTCGTGTGAGCCGATCACGCCGAGTGAGGCGACGACGTGGCCATCTTGCTCGACTGCGATGGACACGCCGTCGTTGTTCGACTCGGCCACGCCGGGAGCGGCGCAGATGCCCGTCTCCGCGATGTCCCCGGCCTGCGCGAGGAATGCGTCGATGTAGGGCTGATCGTCCCCGGGCAGGGATTTGAGGTACGACCAAAGATCCCGCTTGTCGAAGCCGCTGAGCAAGACCCAACCCGATGATGTGCGGATGAGCGAGCGGGCGAGGAAGTTCTCGGTCAAGTACTGGTGCGTCATGCCATCGGCTTTGGACCGGAGATAGAACACCCGGCCATCGACGGCGATCGACAGCACCGTGATCATGCCGGTCTCGCGGTAGATCTCGTCGATGTCGGCTTGCGTGACGACGTCGATGGGGCGGCGGCCGGCCATCGCATTGAGCAAATAGGGCGCCATGCCCAGCGTGTACCGCTTCATGCGCTCGTCGAGGTATCCGGTGGCGGTGAGCCCGTTGACGAGGCCCTGCGTGGTGCTCAACGGATATCCGAGCTGCTGGGAGATGTCCGTCAATGTCAGGCCGTCGCCCGAACGTGCGACCAACTCGAGGATCGCCGCGACGCGGTCGACCATCCGGTGCCGTGGACGAGTGGTTTCGGTCATGGTCGCAGCCTAGCAATCAGGAGTGTTTCACAGGGCGAATCGCGCAACTCAATTCAAAATGGCGTAGGGGGTTACGCAAATCCGGATTATGCGCTAGTGTGTGATCACGATCACGAGAAGGTTAGGAGTGCACATGAAACAAGAGTCTCCCGAAATGCGGCAACTGAGGTCCGACGTCCGGGAATTCCTCGCCGAGAAGATCGCCGAGGGTCGTTTCACCCCGAGCATCGACACGTGGCTGACCAAGTGGGACGAGGGTTTCACCAAGGAACTCGCCGAGCGCGGCTGGGTGGGTATGACCATCCCGAAGGAGTACGGCGGCCACGGACGCACGTTCCTCGAGAGGTTCGTCGTCACCGAGGAGCTTTTGGCCGTCGGCGCCCCCGTCGCCGCCCAGTGGGTCGCCGATCGCCAGATCGCCCCGTCGCTCCTGGCCCACGGGACCGAGGAGCAGAAGAAGGAGTACCTGCCCCGGATCACCGCCGGCGAATGCTGCTTCGCCATCGGCATGAGCGAGCCGGACTCCGGCTCCGACCTGGCGTCGGTCCGCACCAAGGCCGTGCAGGTCGACGGCGGCTGGAAGGTCACCGGCACCAAGGTGTGGACCTCCGGCGCCCAGTACTCGGAGGCCTTCTTCTGCCTCGCCCGCACCGAGCCCGTCGACACCTCGAACCGGCACGCGGGGTTGTCGCAGTTCCTCCTGGATCTGCGCAGCGACGGCGTAACCATCCGCCCCATCGAATCGATGTCGGGCTCCCGCCATTTTTCCGAGGTCATCCTCGACGAGGTGTTCGTTCCCGACGAGATGGTCTTCGGCGAGATCGGCGAGGGGTGGAAGCAGGTCAACTCGGAGCTGGCCTTCGAACGTTCGGGCCCGGAGCGGTTCCTGTCTTCCTTCCGGCTCTTCGCCGAGGCCGTCCGTCCGTCGTCGGGAGGCGACCCCGTCCTCGACGACGCCACGTCGGGCCGTTGGGTCGCCCGTCTGGCCGGCCTGCACGGGCTCTCCCGCTCGGTCGCGGAAACCCTCCAGTCCGGTGGGCAGGCCGATGTCCCCGCCGCCCTGGTGAAGCTGCTCGGCACCGCCACCGAAGGCGACATCGTCGACGCCGTCGACGTCGCCGTGGGCGACGACGACGTTCACGACCCCGCGATTCTCGCGCTGCTGCGCGCAGGAGTCGTCCAGCGCCCCGGATTCACCCTCCGCGGCGGTACCAACGAGATTCTGCGCGGCGTGATCGCGCGTGGATTGGAGCTGCGCTGATGAGCATCATCGACAACACCGTGGACAAGGAACTCATCGACTTGGTGGATTCGCTCTTCGGCCAGGCGGCCGACTCCGGCGAGGATCACCGTTCGATCTGGGGGACCCTGTCGGAACTGGGCCTCGCCAGGCTCACCGGCGACGAATCGTCCGGGGGGTCCGGCGCCGGCTGGGGCGAAGCCGCCGCACTGCTGTCGGGGGCCGCGGCCAAGGGCGTGCCCGTGCCGTACGTGGAAACCGACCTCCTCGCCGGATGGCTCCTCGAACAGGCGGGCCTTCCGGTCGACGACCGGCCCAGGACCGTCGCGATCGTCGACGCCGACGGACGGGGCCACCGTGTCGCATGGGCCCGCGAAGTGTCCTCCATCGTGGTCGTGCAGGCGAAGGAGGACGGATGGGCCGTGTCCGACGTCCCCGCCGAGTCCGTCGAGATCGTGGATCATCCGGCTCTGGGACGTGAACCCCGGGCCGGGATCCGCGTGGACGTCGCCAAGCTCGACCAAGCCGAATCCGGTTCGCTTTCCGACGCCCAGTTCGCCGTGCACCAGCTCCGAGGGGCGTTGGCGCGGTCGCTGCAGACGGTGGCCGCCCTCGAGACCGCTGCGGATCTGGCCAAGGAGTACGTGGTCACCCGCCACCAGTTCGGCCGCCCGCTGGCGAAGTTTCAGTCCGTGCAGAACCTCATCGTCGACGCCGTCGCCGAGGCGACGCTCGCGCGATCGGCGGTCGACGAAGCCCTGTACGAGGCGATCGAGACCGGCCTCGAGGGCCCGGACAGCGTTTTCCGCGTCGCGGTCGCCAAGTCCGTGGTCGGCCGCGCCGCATCCGTCGTCGTGCGCAACACGCACCAGGCGCTCGGCGCGATCGGCACCACCGAGGAGCACTCGCTCCACAAGTTCACCAATGCCGCACTGACCTGGCGATCCGAGTTCGGCTCGATCCGCGTGTGGGAGGAGGCGCTCGGCGCCGCCGCCGGCGCGGGGACGGTCGACGACGTGTGGGCCATGGTCGTGGGCGCGGGGCCGGTGACGGCGCCGGCCGTCGGCCGATAGGTCCCCGATGCGTCCGCTGCCGCTCGTCTTCGCCTCCGGGGTGCTCGTCCACGGGGCCTACGACGCCGTTCGCGTCCTGGTCTCGTACAAGGTGCTCAATCTGGGAGGCGGGGCGGCGGAAGTCGGGCTCATCGCCGGAACGTTCGCGCTCGTGCCGCTTCTGCTGGCGCTGCGCATCGGCCGCTGGGTGGACGGCCACGGAAGCTGGGGCGTGATGGTCGCCGGCGGCGGGATCAGTCTCGCCGCGTGCGCGGGGATCCTCGTCAGCCCCAATCTCCTGGTCCTCGGCCTGGCCAATGCACTGCTCGGGCTCGGGCAGGTGATGACGTTCCTGGCCGGCCAGGGCGTGATCATGGAGAACTCGCCGCCGGGAAAGTTCGTCAACGGATTCGCTCTGTTCGCCCTCTCCGTATCGGTGGGGCAGTCCCTGGGCACGCCGCTGGTCGGCGCTCTGGTCGAATTGCGCCGGCGGCCCGGTGGGCCGGTGGACGTCGATCTGGCCATGACGGCGATGGTCATCGCCGTCGCCGTCGCCGTGCCGCTGATGCTCCTGCTCCCGCGCCGGAAGGGCGGCTCGATCGGCGCGAAGGCCGGGACGATCGATCTTCTTCGCGTCAAGGGAATGCCGGCGGCCGTCTACGCGAGTTTGGTGGTGCTCACCGGAATCGACCTGGTGACCGCCTACCTGCCCGTCGTCGGAGAGGCCCACGGGATCGCACCCTTCACCGTGACGCTGCTGGTGGCGGCCCGGTCCATCTTCTCGATGGTGTCGCGGGCGGGCATGCCCCTGCTGATGAGGATCGGCGGTGAGCGGGCGCTGCTGGTCGGGGCGCTGGCGGTGTCGACGCCGGCGATTTGGGCGGTCGCCTTCACCGGCGACGTCCTCGCCCTGGCGCTGCTCATGGCCGTCGTCGGCTTCTGCTGGGGAATGAGCCAGCCGCTGTCCATGAATTGGGTGGCCATGCTGGCCGATCCCACGCTGCGCGCCTCGGCGCTGTCGCTTCGGCTCACGGGAAACCGACTCGGTCAGGTCGCGGTGCCCTTGTTCGCCGGCGCGCTGTCCGGGGTGTTCGGCCCCGGTGCCGTCTTCATCACGTCGGGTGTCCTGACCGGCACCGCGGCGCTGACCACCATCCGTTCGCACAACCACGATCCCGGGGAATCATCGGATTCCCCGCACGAAAGCTGAAAGGTCCACGACATGTCTTCTTCTCTCGAGGGTATCCGCGTCATCGACATCTCCCGGGTGCTGGCCGGCCCCCTGTGCGGGCAAATGCTCGCCGACCACGGGGCCGAGGTCTTCAAGGTCGAACCTCCGAGCGGGGACGAAACCCGCTTTTGGGGGCCGCCGTTCTTCAAGGAAAACCAGAGCGCCTACTTCACCGGCCTCAACCGGAACAAGCGCAACATCTCGTTGGACCTGCGTTCGGAGCAGGGGCAAACGGTGCTGCGGAAGATGCTCGAGGACGCCGACGTGCTCATCGAGAACTTCAAGGCGGGCACCCTCGAAAAATGGGGGCTTTCCGACGACGTCATCCGGCGGGACTTCCCGCGTCTCGTCCATTGCCGCATCACGGGATATGGAACCGATGGCCCGTTGGGCGGCGCCCCCGGATACGACGCCGTCATCCAGGCGTACTCCGGGTTGATGAGCATCAACGGCGAGGCCGATGGCCCCGAAATGCGGATCGGCATTCCGTTGGTGGACATCGTCACCAGCCTCAATGCGTTGTCCGGGATCCTGATGGCGCTGCGCGCCCGGGACACGAGCGGGCGAGGCCAGCTGCTCGACATGGCCCTGTTGGATTCCGCGTTGTCGATCCTGCATCCGCACGCCTACACGTACCTCGCCTCGGGCCGCGATCCGGTGCGCACGGGAGTCGCGCACCCGACGATCTCGCCGTACGAAACCTTCCAGGCCGCCGATGGCCCGTTCTTCCTCGGCGTCGGCAACGACGGCCAGTTCAGGAAGGCGGTCAAGGTCCTCGACGCGGAAGACGAGGTGGCCGGCCCCGATTTCGCGACGAATCCCGCGCGCCTGCGCAACCGGCCCCGCCTCAAGGAAATTCTCGGGGAGAAGATCGGGCAGCGGACGCGTGCGGAGTTGTCGGCGGCGATGATCGAAGCCGGGGTGCCGGCGGGCCCGGTGAACAAGATCAGCGAAGCGCTGTCCGAGCCCCAGGCACGGCATCGCGGCATGGTGGTCGAAACGGATGGCTACCGCGGGATCGGCCTGCCGATCAAATTGACGGAGACCCCGGGCCAGGTTCGTTTCGGGCCGCGCAGCCGGGGCGAGGACAACGAGGAAATCCTGGGCCTCTTCGGGTTCTCGGAGGAGGAGATGGAGAGTTTCGAGGAAGACGGCGTCATCAGCTCGCACTCGCCGGCCGAGCCACCGTGGCCCGCCTCCGCGAGTTAGCGCTCCTGTCCTAAGATGACCCCATGAGCAACATCCAGCCCTACGCCTCCAACCCGATCCAGCAGCGCAAGGACGCGGTGCGCCGGTACAGCCGCAATGCCGTGGTGTGGACCGGCGGTGGCGTGGTCGCCGGCGTGGCCATCGGCCTTCTCGCGTCGTCGCTGTCGCTGTTCATCATCCTGACGGTCATCGGCGTCGTCGGCGGTTTCATCAACTGGCAGAAGGTCCAGAAGATCGTCAACCACCGCGACAACGCGTAGCGGCGCACCGGTACCCGGACCCGAACGCCAGACCCGGCACGGCCACCCCCTCCCGACCCCGAAGAGCCCGATCACCATGAATCACGTCGACGACTCCAAGCCCGTGCGCGTCGACGCGTGGCTGTGGGCGGTGCGGTTGCTCAAGACCCGCTCGCAGGCCGCCGACGCGTGCCGCGGTGGGCACGTGAAAATCAACGGCACCGCCGTCAAACCCGCCCAGCAGGTCGTGCCGGGCGACGAGATCCGCGTGTGGGCGAACCACCGCGAGACGATCGTGGAAGTCACGCGCACGATCGCCAAGCGGGTCGGTGCCCCGGTGGCTAAGACCTGCTACGTGGACAAGACGCCCGCTCCGCCGCCGCGCGAGATGTACGCCGCGCTGCCGGTCCGCGACCGCGGCGCCGGCCGCCCCACCAAGCGCGAGCGTCGGCAGATCGACAAGCTCCGCGGCAGAGACTGACTCACCGCACGTCGGACGAGATCGCGATTGGGGGCGTGGATCGTGATCTCGTGGAGGTGGGGTGAGCCCGCCCCGCCTCTCGTGGAGGTGGGGTGAGCCCGCCCCGCCTCTCGTGGAGGTGGGGTTCGGCCCGACCCCGCCTAACCCACCACCCCGGCCTTGCGCATCTGCGCCAGCCGGGACCGCAACCGCGCCGGCCGCTGCGCCGGGTGGGCGCCGGACTTGCCGGTGCGGGTGACGTGGTCGGAGCCGAACGCCGCCAGCAGCAGGTCGTCGATGATGCGCACGTGGCCCGGCTGGAACCGGTACTTCAACGCTTCCTCGACGGCGGCGACGCGCTCGGGCGCCACCAGATCGCGCAGGTCCCCGACGGTGGTCACGCCGTTGGCGTCGAGAAGCTCCTCCAACCAGGCGTAATGCTCCGACTTCGACCGCGGCACGGTCGGCAGCAGCAGCGTCAGCAGGCCGGGCAGCGTCTCGGCGCCGAGCTCCACGGCATCGGCCGCATCGTCCCCGTCGCCGCCGGCGCCATCCCCGCCGGCCGCATCGTCGCGCTCCTCGTCGAGGATCGCCGCCACCTGGTCGAACTGCTGGTCCGCCAGCTCGATCAGCCCCGCCGCCAGGGCGAACGCCCGGTCGATGCGGGGGTCGATGACCCCGTCCGGCGACTTGTAGCGGATGTCGTGCTCGAACTCGGCCCACGCGTGCTGCAGCACGGTGCGCACCTGCACCTCGAACTGCTGGCCCCGGTACGGTGCCAGCCCGGGGGGAGCGCCCTCGCCGACACGGCACACCAGATGGTGGGAGCCGTAGCCGAACTGGCCGGAAATGCGGGTCTCGGCGGTCTTGTCGATCGTCCGCAGCACCTCCAGCGAATCGCCCAGCACGGCCAGGACGTCGGGGATCTCGTTGGAGTGGTAGGTGGTCACGCGGACGCCGACGATGTCGTGGACGTCGGACCACGGGTCGGGGTAGGCGAACTCGCCGCCCTCGGCCCGCCGCATCGCCTTGATCCGCAGCGAACGCCACGTCTTCACCCGCGCGGTGACGTTGTCGAATGCCAGGCCGGCGTCGGAAAGCAATTCCCCGATCGCGCCGGCGAAGTCCTCCTTGGCCCTCGGGTGCGCGGCGGTCCAATCGTCGTAACGCGCGTGCAGCTCCCGCAGCCGGGCGCCGCCCTTCGACTTCGCCATGCCGGCCCCTATGCCTCCGGATCGTCGGCGACGAGCAGCGCCACCGGGAACGTGCCGAACATCGCCGCCACCGTCACCGTCCCCGACCACGCGTTGCCGGTGAAGCGGTCGGTCCAGATGCCCTCGGGCAGCGTGATGGTGGTGTCTCCCCAGCCGCCGTCTCGCTCCAGGCCGATGGGCCGGCGGGTGACCAGCGTGATGACGTCCTGGTCGCCGCCGACGGGCCCGCGCGCGTTGCCCACCAGGTACCGCTCGCCGGAGCCTTCCGCGAACACCGGCTGGTAGGTGCCGCCCACGAAGGATTCGGGTCGCTCGTTGCGCAGGGTCAGGGCGTGGTGGGTGACCATGAGCTTGACGACGTCCCCGTCCGCCGGATCCACGTCTCCACGGCGCACCTGATCGAGTGCCCGGGAGCGGGCGGCGTAGTCGACGAAGCGGCGGTTGTCCGGGTCGACCAGGGAGTCCTCGAGGAACTCGGTGCCCTGGTACGTGTCCGGGATGCCCGGGGACGTCAGCTGCAGGAGCTTGCGCGACCAGCTGGTCACGCGGGCCGCCGGGTCGATGGTTTGCACGAACTCGGTGATGCGGTCGCGCAGCGGCCCGTCGAGCAGGGCGTCGATCCACCGCATGACGTGCAGCTCGAAGTCCGCGTTCTGCTCGGTCCAGGTGGTGTGGACGCTTGCCTCGCGCATCGCCTTCTCGGCGTAGGCGTGCAGGCGGTCGCGCAGCTCCTCGGTGATCTCGCCGTCGGCCGGCCACACGCCGATGATGTTCTGCAGCAGGAAATAGCCCGTGGCGCCGTCCGGCGCCGGGGTGACCGCGGTCCAGTCGCGGACCTTCTCCGCCCAGTCGCCGACGATGTCGGACAGCTGGATGATGCGGGCGCGGACGTCCTCGCCGCGCTTGGTGTCGTGGGTGGACAGGCCGGTCATGGTGCGCGGCCACAGGCGGGCCCGCTCCGACTGCAGCAGGTGGTACTCCGCCGCGGACATGCCGTAGCGGCCCGGGTCGCCGCCGACCTCGTTGAGGCTGATCAGGCGGCAGGCGCGGTAGAACGTCGTGTCCTCGACGCCCTTGGCCATGACGGCGCCGCAGACCTGCGCGAAGCGGGTCGCGGCCTCGCCCTGGGCGATGAGGCCCGCGGAAATGAGGTCCAGCGCGAACACGCGGGAGGGGAAACGGGCGACCATCTGCTGGATCACCGACGACGTCACGCGCGACAGCGACACGTAGTCGGCGCGGTAGACCGGCATTGCGGCGACGAGCTCGCAGATGGTGTCGATGAGCTCTTCCTCGGTGACGTTGTCGCCGCCGGTCGACCAGTTGTCGCGGCGCAGCGCCCGGGCGAGGCGGCGGACCTCGGCGGCCAGCTCGTTCGCGGCGACCTCGCGCTTGAGGGCCCGCTCGGTGGCGTGGACGGCCGACTTGTCCCACGTCGACCCCGACTCCTGCAGCGCCAGCATGCTCATGGCGTCGCGGGATTCGCGGTTCATGAAGACGTTGTCGAATTCGCGCAGCGCGTCGTAGCCGGTGGTGCCGTCGACCTGCAGGCGCGGGTCCAGCGGCTCGGTGGGGCCGAGGATCTTCTCCACGACCAGCCACTTGTCGTCGCCCAGCAGGCGGCGCAGCTCGGAGAGGTAGCCGAACGGGTCGGACAGGCCGTCCGGGTGGTCGATGCGCACGCCGTCGATGATGTCGGCGGCGATGAGCTCGCGGACGATGCGGTGCGTGTGCTCGAAGACCACCGGGTTCTCCTGGCGGATGCCGGCCAGCCCGTTGACCGAGAAGAAGCGGCGGTACCCGATCACGCCGTCGCGCCAGTACATCAGGCGGTAGGCCTGGCGGTCGTGGATCTCCTGCGGGGTGCCCTCGTCGGTGCCGGGACGCAGGGGATAGACGTTGTCGTAGTAGCGCAGCAGAGGCTCGTCGCCGGAACGGTCGATCTCCAGCTTGTCGACGTCCTCCGGGGAACCCAGCACCGGCAGGCCCATTTTGCCGCCGGCGCCGTTGTCCTCGTGCCAGTCGATGTCGAAGTACGGCTCGAACTGGGAGTCGCGGCCGTTGGTGAGCACGTCCCACCACCACTCGTTCAGCTGCGGGTCCTCGACCCCCAGATGGTTGGGCACCAGGTCGATGATGATGCCCATGCCCGCGGCGTGCGCGGCCTCGGCCAGCGACTGCAGGCCCGCCATGCCGCCGATCTCCGGATTGACGGTGGTCGGGTCGATGACGTCGTAGCCGTGGTTGGAGTCCGGCACGGCCGACAGGATCGGCGACAGGTACAGGTGCGAGATGCCCAGATCCGCCAGGTAGGGGACCTGCTTCTCGGCGTCGGCGAACGTGAACGCCCGGCCTTCCTCGTCCGCCTTGGGGCCTCGCAGCTGGAGTCGGTAGGTGGAGGTGATGGGAAGTCGGTTCATGGAACCCGTTCACGCGCCTTTCTGTGTGCTTTTCATCGATCCGCCGTGGTCGGCGGAGCCACCGGGCACCGGGTCCCGCGCGGCCGCCGTTCAGCGGGCGGGCACGCGGGCCCTGTTTCGGTCACTTCGACCATCGTAGTGGGATTCCGGGCGGCGTTGGCCCGCCGCGAGCAGCACTGCGGCACGGTGCGCTTCGTGGGCCGCGTGCCCGTCGGCGGGGCAGTGGACCGCCAGCCGGTCATCGCCCAGGGTCAGGGCCAGAGGAGACACGGGGTCGGGGGAGGCCCGCCAGGTCCGCGCCGACCACAGGTACGCGCGGGTCAGGTCCGCCCCCGCGGGCAGCGCCAGCAGGTGATCGACGGAAGCCGGGAAGTACACGGGCCGATCGCCGAACAGCCGCCGCAGGTGGCCGTCGATTTCCAGCAGCGGGCTGACCTCGGCCAACCACCCGGTCGGGTGCGCCGCCGGTGAGCCGATCTGGATCCCCGCGCGCACGTCGGCCTCGCCCGATCCGGTCACCGCCGCGGCCGGCCGGGCCGTCAGGTGGAGCTTGCCGCGGGCGATGTGCCGTTCCATCAGCACCCTCGCCGCGGCCTCCACGCCGTACCCGGGTTCGGCGACCACGCCGACCAGCCCGCCACCCGCGTCGCGCCAATCGACGTCTGCGGGTGCGGTGGTCAGCCAAGTGGCGGGACGGAGTTCGGGGACGGGCCGTTGCACGTGAGGACCTCCTGCATGGGGGACGATGTCACGTGATTGGACGCGCCGCAGCGCGGAACGGTTCCGTTTATTTTGGAGGGGGTGAATTTCGGGGGTGGCAGCCGCCTTTCCGGCGGCTGGCCGAGGACCTCAGAAGGGAGGCGTCTCCTCGAGCCCGAGGACGGTGAAAAGCTGCTTTTCATCCCAAATTTCGATGTCCTGGCCCTTGTCCTTGTATTCGCGGGCCTTCTTTTCCTTCGACGTCATCGAGTCCCACGGCCCCGCGACGAGGATCGTCGTCTTCTTCGTCGTGTTCTTGCCCACGGTCGCGCCGGCCTGCGCGATGAGCTCCCACAGCCGCCCCTTGTCGTAGGGCGCGAAATCTCCGGTGAGGGTGACGTTCTGCCCGAACAGCAACCCGTCCGGGTCAGCGTCCTCGTTCTTCTCCGGGATCACCTCGGGCGCCTTCACCGCGTCCCACTTGGCGCGCCGGTCCTGCGCCGCCGCGCCTCCGGACCTCGCCGCTTTGCGACGGGCCCCGCCCGCACCCGAAGTGACCTGCGATTGGCCGGTGGTCTGCATCGGGACGAGGCGCTTGCCGAAGAGCATCCCCATTTGCATGCCGAGGTTCTCGGAGTACTTCACGGGATTCGTCGTGGGCTCGGGGCCCGGATGCTCGCGCATGAGCCACAGGGCGACTTCGGCGCAGGCCGCGGCGTCGGCGGCTGCGTCGTGATGGTCGAAGTCGGCGGCTCCGGCTTCCCGCGCGAGCGTCGGCAAGCGGTAGTTCTCCACCTGCAACCCGACGCGGCGCGCCCACAGGTAGGTGCAGGCGTAGGCGACGTCGGGCACGTCGATGCCGGCGGCGGCGCACCCGCGCTTGAGGGCCGTGAAATCGAACTTGGCGTTGTGGGCGACGACCGGGGTGCCGTCGACGAGGCGGCCGAACTTCTCGGCGACGTCGGCGAACGGCGGGGCGTCGACGATGTCGGAGGGCGTGATGCCGTGGATGGCGATGTTGTCCTCGTCGAACTGCTCCAGCCCGGCCGGCGGGCGGCAGGGCCAGGAGTAGGTCTCGGCGACCTTGCCGTCGCGCACGGCGGCGATGCCGAATTGGATGACCGAACCCTCGTCGGCGTTGGCGGTCTCGACGTCGAAGGCGAAGAAGTCGGGATCGTCGCCGTGGGGCGGCGGCGATGACGGGGTCCCCGCCGCCGCGGGAGCGCCGCCCGTGGAGCCGTCGGGGGAGCCGGTGTCGCTGGCGGGGCCGGTGTCGGCGGAGCCGTTGCCGGTGGCCGAGGGGCCCTCGCCATCTTCGGGAACGGTCACGCCCGGCGTGCCCTTCCCCGCGGCCGCCGCGAGCGCCTCGGCGGTGGGGGAGTCGAGCAGTTCCAGCAGCGCCCGGGCCGCCGGCAGCGTCGCCGCGGTCACGCGGGCGGAGGGAAGATCGCCGCCGAGATCCAACCGCCCCGGCAGCAGCCGCCCGGGCGCGGTCAGGGATGCTCCCGCCGCGGCGTCGGAAAGCGATGCCGAGGCATCGGCCACGTCGGTGCTGCGCGTCCGCGCGATGCGGTGCACCGATGCGGACGGCGGCGAATCCAGGGACACGCGGACGATGGCGCCGGAAAGGCGGAAGTCGAGAACCTGCATGCCCACGAGCCTAGCGGCCCACCCCCATGTGACGGGGGTAACAGTGTTGCGCGAGTGTGATTCATCACTCATTATGGTTTGGCGAAGAAAGGTTCACACATTCTTCGACCCCGGAATGCCCGTTCGGCAAGGAGGGGGTCCCGGCGCTAATCTGAGCACCGTCGCGCGGCCGGGGCACCCATCCCGGTCGCCGTCGCCTTGAGAAATCAGCCTGAACACTCAGTCACGATCCACGAGGAGAGCACGCATGACCAACGCAGTCTCCGCCCATCCCGGCACCATCCTCCACCAGCGCTTCCTCGAACCGCGGGGAATGAGCATCTACCGCCTGGCCGTCGCCATCAACGTCCCCAGCTCCACGCTGGAGCGCTTCCGCACCGGCCGTACCAACCTGACCCCCGACCTCGCCCGCCGGCTGGGCGACTACTTCGGCACCGGCGCCGAGTACTGGACCCGGCAGGCTTCCTAGGTCCGCTTCGACTCGGCGCGACCCGGCGAGGTCCGTCTCAAACCGACGCGACCCCCTGGACCCGGTTCGATCCCACGCAATCCCGGCTCGACCCGGCGGCCATCGATCACGGCCCGCCCACGTATGCACGGTCGGCCCACGACAGAAATGAGCGGCGCATCCCATGAGGGAATGCGCCGCTTTCGCATGTCCGGGCCCGCCGGCTCCCGCGCCCACGCGCAAACCCACCCCGAATGGTTTAACCCACCCGTTACAGCGGGTGGGTTAAACCATTCGGGGTGGGTTAAGCCGAGCTGGCCGAACTGGCCGCGCTGACCGTGGCCGCGCCGGCCGGCGTCGCCTAGTGCTTCTCGATGAGCACGATGGTCGACCGCGCAGGGACGCGCAGCTCGCCCTCCGCCTGGACCAGGCGCTCGCGCGTGGGGCGGCCGGTCAGCTCAGTGGTGTCGATGAGGACCTCCCACTCCGCGGCGTACTCGGTGCCCGGGATCTGGAATGTCAGGTCCTCGTGGTGGGCGTTGAAGCACAGCATGAAGCTGTCGTCGACGATGCGGTGGCCGCGGGCGTCGGGCTCGGTGATGGCGGCGCCGTTGAGCCACACCATCAGCGACTTGCCGAAGTCGAAGTCCCAGTCGTCCTGCGACATGACGCGGCCCTCGTGGGTCAGCCAGGCGATGTCGCGGTCGTCGGTCTCGGCGCCCAGCGGGCCGCCCTTCAGGAAGCGGCGGCGGCGGAACACCGGGTGCTCGGCGCGCAGTTCCAGCAGGTAGCGGGTGAAGTCCACCAGCTCCGAGTTGGTGCGCACCTGGTTCCAGTCCATCCACGCCAGCTGGTTGTCCTGGCAGTAGACGTTGTTGTTGCCCTTCTGGCTGCGGCCCATCTCGTCGCCGTGGCTGATCATCGGGGTGCCCAGCGACAGCAGCAGGGTGGTCAGGAAGTTGCGTCGCTGCTGCGCGCGCAGCCGCAGGATGGTCTCGTCGTCGGTGTAGCCCTCGACGCCGCAGTTCCACGAGCGGTTGTGGCTCTCGCCGTCGCGGTTGTCCTCGCCGTTGGCCATGTTGTGCTTGTGGTTGTAGCTGACCAGGTCGTTGAGGGTGAAGCCGTCGTGGGCGGTGACGAAGTTGATCGACGCGGTGGGGCGGCGGTCGTTGTTGGCGTACAGGTCGGAGGAACCGGTGATGCGGGAGGCGAACTCGCCCAGCGTCGACGGCTCGCCGCGCCAGTAGTCGCGGATGGTGTCGCGGTACTTTCCGTTCCACTCGGTCCACTGCGGCGGGAAGTTGCCCACCTGGTAGCCGCCCTCGCCGACGTCCCACGGCTCGGCGATGAGCTTGACCTGCGAGACGATCGGGTCCTGCTGGACCAGGTCGAAGAACGCGGACAGGCGGTCGACGTCGTGGAACTCGCGGGCCAGGGTCGATGCGAGGTCGAAGCGGAAGCCGTCGACGTGCATCTCGGAGACCCAGTAGCGCAGCGAGTCCATGATCAGCTGCAGGGAGTGCGGGTGGCGGACGTTGAGGCTGTTGCCGGTGCCGGTGTAGTCCATGTAGTGCTGCTTGTCGCCTTCGACCAGGCGGTAGTACGCGGCGTTGTCGATGCCGCGGAAGCAGATGGTCGGGCCCATGTGGTTGCCCTCGGCGGTGTGGTTGTAGACCACGTCGAGGATGACCTCGATGTCGGCGTCGTGGAACGCGCGGACCATGCCCTTGAACTCGGACACGGCGCCGCCCGGCTTGGACGAGGCGGCGTAGTCCTGGTGCGGGGCGAGGAACCCGAAGGTGTTGTAGCCCCAGTAGTTGCGCATGCCCAGGTCGCGCAGGCGGTCGTCCTGCAGGAACTGGTGGACGGGCATCAGTTCGATGGCGGTGACGCCGAGGTCCTTGAGGTAGTTGATGATCGCGGGGTGCGCCAGGCCCGCGTAGGTGCCGCGCAGCGACTCCGGCACCTCCGGGTGCGTCATGGTCATGCCCTTGACGTGGGCCTCGTAGATGACGGTCTCGGAGTAGGGGTGCTTCGGCTGGCGGTCGGTGGCCCAGTCGAAGAAGGGGTTGATGACCACGGAGGTCATGGTGTGGCCGAGGCTGTCGTCGGTGTTGCGCTGGCTCGGGTCGTCGATGTCGTAGCTGAACAGCGACTTGTGGCCGTCGAAGTCGCCGTCGAATGCCTTGGCGTAGGGGTCGACGAGCAGCTTGTTCGGGTCGCAGCGGTGGCCGTTGGCCGGGTCGTAGGGGCCGTGGACGCGGTAGGCGTAGCGCTGGCCGGGCATGATGCCGGGCAGGTAGCAGTGCCAGATGTGCGCGTCGACCTCTTCGAGCGGGATGCGGGTTTCGGCGCCGTCCGCGTCAATGAGGCACAGCTCGACCTTGTCCGCGATATCGGAGAACAGGGCGAAGTTGGTGCCGGCACCGTCGTACGTGGAGCCCAGGGGGTAGGGGTCTCCGGGCCAGACCTGGTGTTCGCCGTCGAAGTTCGCGTTTGTCATGTTGATAACCATACCGGGATGGCCCCCGTACTCACGTGCCGAGCAAACCTCTCGGCGCGTTACGGGTGCACGGCTTGTGCTTGACGACGCCCACCTGGGCACATGCGGCGGGCCCGGTGCGCATGCGGCGCCCGCTCGTGTGGCGGTGCCTGCGAGGCTCAGGCGCCGCCGGCGGCGATGCCGGCGACGATGAGGTCGACGCCGTTGCGGATGCGCCGGCCGTGGGTTTCGGCGTTCTTCGCGGCGGCGGAGTCGTCGCCGGGGTCGGAGACCTTCGCCAGCTGGGCGGCGGTCTGCTCGTCGACGGTGGAGCCGAGGATGAAGTAGACGAGCGTCGCCGCGGCGTCCCGGGTGAGGTGCTCGTCGATCGGGGCGTCGGAAAGCAAAGGGGCCAGCAGCCGGGCGGGACGGACGGAGACGGTGTCGGTGGCCAGGCCGGCGGAGACG
>DHCFI07803__coassemble_1314_pt1 | contig 24179 bp, 23 predicted proteins | sample DHCFI07803__metabat2_low_PE_024 | metagenome-assembled genome bin DHCFI07803 | reverse complement strand
GTCGCCACCGTGCTGTGGATCCTCGCGGGCATCGTCCTCGTCGGCCTGGCGATCTGGCTGGTTGCAGACGGCGTGCTGTCGCGTCGTGAAGCGGTGCGCGAGACCGTGCCCGCGTAAAGCCGGCCGGCGCCCTGGCCGAAGGCGCTGTCAGCGGCGATAGGGGAGAGTTGTCCCCTATGCCGGTTCGGCCGTTCTGACCAGGAATTTTTCCGGGGAGCCGGGGCATTGCGCCCGCGGCTCCCCGGCTTCCTCGATTTCAGGGGTGGTGGTCGCCGGACGGGGCGATCGGGGATAGACTCCCGGGGAGTAAAGGGAGGAATTACATGACCGTGAATCGCTCTGATTGCCCGCCGTCCACGCCCGCGCACCGGGAGAAGCACCCCGAGGCCCGCGAGTGCCCGGTGGCCGCCATCGACTGGAACACCATCCCGGACGAGAAGGACTCCGAGGTCTGGGATCGCCTGACCGGAAACTTCTGGTTGCCCGAGAAGGTGCCGCTGTCGAATGACATCAAGAGCTGGAACACGCTCAACGAGCTCGAGCAGCGCACCACCATGCGGGTGTTCACCGGCCTGACCATGCTGGACACCATCCAGGGCACCGTCGGAGCGATGTCGCTGCTGCCGGACGCGCTGACCTCCCACGAGGAGGCTGTGTACACCAACATCGCGTTCATGGAGTCGGTGCACGCGAAGTCCTACTCGTCGATCTTCCAGACGCTGGCGTCGACGCCGGAGATCAACGACGCGTTCCGCTGGGCCGAGGAAAACGAGCACCTGCAGCGCAAGGCGAAGATCGTCCTCGAGTACTACGAGGGCGCCGACGCGCAGAAGAAGAAGGCGGCCTCCGTCATTCTGGAATCGTTCCTCTTCTACTCGGGCTTCTACCTTCCGATGTACTGGTCGTCGCACGCGAAGCTGACGAACACGGCGGACATCATCCGCCTGATCATCCGCGACGAGGCCGTCCACGGCTACTACATCGGGTACAAGTACCAGAAGAACCTGGAACGGATGTCCGCGGAGGAGCGCGAGGAGCTGAAGGACTGGACCTTCGATCTGCTGCTCGATCTCTACGACAACGAGACCCAGTACACCGAGGACATGTACGACGAGCTCGGCTGGACCGAGGACGTCAAGCGCTTTCTGCGCTACAACGCCAACAAGGCGCTGAACAACCTCGGCTACGAGGGCATCTTCCCGGCCGACGAGTGCAAGGTGTCGCCGGCGATCCTGTCGGCCCTGAGCCCCAACGCCGACGAGAACCACGACTTCTTCTCCGGCTCCGGCTCGTCCTACGTGATGGGCAAGGCGGAGAGCACCGAAGACGAGGACTGGGACTTCTAGCCCGGTTCCACCGCTTCGCTTGACGACGATCCCGGCGCCTTCCCGAAAGAGGCGCCGGGATCGTCGTCGCGCGGGCCGTGAAGCGGCGGCGACCCGCCGGTGAATCGCCTGCGACCGGGAACTTTCTTCGGGGGTGGAGCGGGGGAGAAGGGCCCCGTGACGCCCATGAGGGAAGGGCTGGGCGGCATCTTCGCTGCTTAAGGGAATTCTCAGCAAGATCTACGTTCCCACTGCAAGCTGGGGGATACCCCCCTACCTATCTTTAGCCTTAACATTTTCACAGGTCGGGGTTAGACTCGGCCAGGTACCGCGAGGTGGACTCGCATAAACGTGTCCACCTCCTCTAACATCTAGGCAGCAACAAATCTTTGACGACCCTGTGAGTTCCACGGGGAGTCGCGTAGTCAGGAGGAAGAATGACTGCAGTAGCGCCTCGCCCCGGCCATGAAGTGGCCGCGGCAGAACGGCCGGAGCCGTTCGGGCACGACCGCAAGGGCACTTGGGCGTGGGACATGCTGACCACGACCGACCACAAGAAGCTGGGCATCATGTACATCATCATGAGCTTCTCCTTCTTCTTCGTGGGCGGTCTCATGGCTCTGCTCATCCGCGCCGAGCTGTTCCAGCCGGGCCTTCAGTTCCTGTCCAACGAGCAGTTCAACCAGCTCTTCACCATGCACGGCACGGTGATGCTGCTTCTGTTCGGTACCCCGATCGTCTGGGGTTTCGCCAACTACATCCTGCCGCTGCAGATCGGCGCGCCCGACGTGGCCTTCCCGCGTCTGAACGCCTTCGGCTTCTGGCTGACCACCATCGGCGGCATCCTGATGCTGTCGGGCTTCCTGACCCCGGGCGGTGCGGCCGACTTCGGTTGGACCATGTACTCCCCGCTGTCGGACTCCATCCACTCCCCGGGCGTCGGTTCCGACCTGTGGATCGTCGGCGTCGGCGTCGGCGGCGTGGGCACCATCGCCTCCGCCATCAACATGACCACCACGGTCCTGTGCCTCCGTGCGCCGGGCATGACCATGTTCCGCATGCCGATCTTCACCTGGAACATCCTGGTGACCTCGATCCTGGCCCTGCTGATCTTCCCGATCCTGACCGCCGCCGCCCTCGGCGTGCTGTACGACCGCAAGCTGGGCGGCCACATCTACGACCCGGCCAACGGTGGCGCCATCATGTGGCAGCACCTGTTCTGGTTCTTCGGCCACCCCGAGGTCTACGTGCTGCTGCTGCCGTTCGTCGGCATCATCACCGAGGTCATCCCGGTGTTCTCCCGTAAGCCGCTGTTCGGCTACGCGGGCATGGTCTTCGCGACCCTGTCCATCGCCGGCCTGTCCATGGCCGTCTGGGCGCACCACATGTTCGTCACCGGCGCGGTCCTGCTGCCGTTCTTCTCCTTCATGACGTTCCTGATCTCGGTCCCGACCGGCGTGAAGTTCTTCAACTGGCTGGGCACCATGTGGCGCGGCCACCTGACGTTCGAGACCCCGATGACCTTCGCGCTGGGCTTCATCGTCACCTTCCTGTTCGGTGGCCTGACCGGCATCATGCTGGCCGCCCCGCCGCTGGACTTCCACATCTCGGACACCTACTTCGTGGTGGCGCACTTCCACTACACCCTGTTCGGCACTCTGGTGTTCGCTTCCTACTCCGGCGTGTACTTCTGGTTCCCGAAGATGACCGGCCGCATGCTGGACGAGAAGCTGGGCCACATCCACTTCTGGCTCACCTTCGTCGGCTTCAACCTGACGTTCCTGGTGCAGCACTGGCTGGGCAACGAGGGCATGCCGCGCCGTTACGCGGACTACCTCGAGTCCGACGGCTTCACCACGCTGAACATGATCTCCACCGTCGGCGCCGCCATCCTGGGCGTCTCGGTCCTGCCGTTCATCTGGAACATCTTCAAGTCCTGGCGTTACGGCGAGGTCGTCACGGTCGACGACCCGTGGGGCTACGGCAACTCCCTCGAGTGGGCCACCTCCTGCCCGCCGCCGCGCCACAACTTCGCCGCCATGCCGCGCATCCGCTCCGAGCGCCCCGCGTTCGAGCTGCACTACCCGCACATGGTCGAGCGCATGCGCGCCGAGGCCCACGTCGGCCGTCAGCTCTAAGTTGACCAAGCTGCCGTAGACTACGCGTCACGAAGAAAGGCCCCCGCTGGTTCCTCCCGGCGGGGGCCTTCGTCGTGCCCGAAAACCCCCTTTCACCGGCCCCGGAGTCGAGTACCCGGGCCGGGCATGGGATAATCGTCGGCGTGCAGAACAAGGTTGAGGTACCCGCAGCCCCCGAAGCCGTCGCGCCCGAACTGGAGACCGTGACCCTGCCCGAGGGCCTCGTGCCCGCGGTGGTCACCGCCACCGGCCCGGACCGCCCCGGCGTGTCCGCGTCGTTCTTCCGGGTGCTCGCCGCGCACGGCGCGCAGGTGCTGGACATCGAGCAGTCGCTGTTCCGTTCCCGGCTGTCCCTCGGCGCGCTGGTCGGCGTCAAGCCCGAACGCCTCGAGGTGATGGCCGACGGCCTCGCCGGCACGTTGAAGGGCCACGGCATGACCGTGGAAGTGTCGACCGCCGGCGTGGAGTCCACCCGCCATGCGTCGTCGCACGCTGTGGTGGTGCTGGGCAATCCGCTCACGGCCGAGGACATCGCGCGCATCGGCCAGACGCTGGCCGACTACGGGGCGAACATCGACACCATCCGTGGCATCGCGGATTACCCGGTCACCGGCCTGGAGCTGAAGGTGTCGCTGCCGGATCCCAAGCCCGGCGCCGGCATCCCCGTGCGCAAGGCGCTGGCGGAGTTGGCCATGGCGCAGCAGATCGACATCGCCATCGAGCGCGATGGCCTGCAGCGCCGCTCCAAGCGACTGATCTGCTTCGACGTCGACTCCACCTTGATCACCGGCGAGGTCATCGAGATGCTCGCCGCCCACGCCGGCCGCGAGGCGGAGGTCGCCGCCGTGACGGAGCGCGCCATGCGCGGGGAGCTCGATTTCGCCGAGTCGCTCCACGAGCGGGTCAAGGCCCTGGCGGGCCTGCCGGAGTCGGTTCTGCAGGAGGTCTCCGACGCCATCGTGCTGACGCCGGGCGCGCGCACCACCATCCGCACCCTCAAGCGTCTGGGCTACAAGGCCGGGGCGGTTTCCGGCGGCTTCATTCAGATCCTCGAGCCGCTGGCCGAAGAGCTCGGCCTGGACTTCTACCGTGCGAACACGCTGGAGATCGTCGACGGCAAGCTGACCGGCCGCGTCATCGGCGACGTCATCGATCGCGAGGAGAAGGCCCGCAGCCTCAAGCGCTTCGCGGAGGCCAATGGCCTGCAGATGCACCAGACGGTCGCGGTGGGCGATGGGGCCAACGACATCGACATGCTGTCGGTGGCGGGCCTGGGCATCGCGTTCAACGCCAAGCCGGCGCTCAAGGAGGTCGCGGATACCTCGGTGAACACCCCGTTCCTGGACGAGGTGCTGTTCATCCTCGGCGTCTCCCGCGACGAAATCGATTACGCCGACCGCGAGGACGGTTCGTTCCGCCGGGTCCCCCTCGAGCAGTGAGTTCGCTTTGCGACGACTCGGCCACGGCCCCGTCCGCCGTGCCCGCGTGGTTCGCCGACGCGCATGCGGCGCTTCCGCAGCCGCATGACCGTGATCCCGGCGAGGACGTGCCGTGGTCGATGCCGATCGTGCTGCACATCCCGAAGCCGGAGCGCCCGGCCCGCACGCCGCTGCTCGAGGCGGCGGCGAGGGCCGTCGTGGCGGCCTGCCTGGATGAGCGGGCGGCGGATCTGGCGGGGGCCACCGCTCCCGATGCCCGATACTCCCGGAACTTGCGCAGCTGGTACGGGGAGCGCATCCGCAAGATCGCCCGCCGTGCGCGCGGCACCCATTGGGAGCGCGTCCAATCGCTGCCGGGCGTGACCGTCACCGTGGATGGGGCTTCGGCCCGTGCTTTGGTGCCGGCGCCGGTGGGGGAGGAGGACCGGCTCGTCGCAAAGCTCCAGATCGGCGGGACGGAACTGCCCCACGATGCCGTTCCGGGCTCGCTGGATGAGGCGACGCCGATCATCTGGGTCGACTCCGACCTCGGGATGACCGTGGGCAAGGCCGCCGCGCAGGTGGGCCACGGTTCGATGCTGTTGGCCGCGGTGCTGGGCGAGGATGCCGCGTGGCGGTGGGCCCGGGACGGCTTCCCGCTGCAGGTGCGGGAAGTGCCTCGGGCCGAGCTTCCCGACGCCCCGGCCGCCGACGTGGTCGTCGTCGACGCGGGGTTCACCGAAATAGCGCCCGGCTCCGCGACGGTGATGGTCACGGGCGGGCGCTATTCGGGAGGCGGGGCCGGGGCCGGAGTTTAGACCCGGGCGGCCTCCATGGCCTTGAGGTCCTTGCGCAGGATCTTGCCGGTCGCCGACTTCGGGATGGCCTCCATGAACTCCACGGCGCGGACCTTCTTGTACGGGGCGACGCGCTGCCCGACGTACTCCATGAGGTCCTCGGCGGAGAGCTCGGCGCCGGCCTGCGGCACGACGTAGGCCTTGGGGATCTCCTCGCCGTCGCGGTCGAAGACGCCCGAGCAGGCGGCGTCGGCGATGTCCGGGTGGCCCAGCAGGACGGCCTCCAGTTCGGCGGGCGCGACCTGGTAGCCCTTGTACTTGATCAGCTCCTTGAGGCGGTCGACGATGTAGGTGTTGCCGTGTTCGTCGAGCTCCGCCATGTCGCCGGTGCGCAGCCAGCCGCCGTCGACGATGGTCTGGTTCGTCGCCTCCTCGTTGTTGAGGTAGCCGAGCATGACCTGCGGGCCGCGGACCCACAGTTCGCCGGCGGCCGAGTGGCCCGACTCGGGCACGGGGATCTCGGCCAGATCGTCGGAGTCGACGTCGACGAGCTTGAACTCGGTGTTGCACACCGCGGTGCCGATGGAGTTCAGCGGCGAGCCGTCGCCGACGCGCAGGTGCGAGACGGGGGACAGTTCCGTCATGCCGTAGCCCTGGACCATGTCCAGGTTCAAGCGCTGCTCGACCTGCAGCGCCAGCTCTTCCTTCAACGAGGCCGCGCCGGAGAGCATGGTCTTCATCGACGACGTGTCGTACTCGTCGACCATCGGGTGCTTGGCCAGCGCCACCGCGATCGGCGGGGCGATGAACGCGAAGTTGGCCTTGTGGTCCTGGATGATCTCCAGGAAGTCGCCGAGGTCGAACTTGGACATGGTGTACTGCGTCGCACGCAGGCGGAGCAGAAGGTTGAGCAGCGCGTTCATGCCGTAGATGTGGAAGAACGGCAGCGGGGTGACGGCGATGGTGTCGGAGCCGAGGACCGTCGGGGTGCCGTCGGCGACCTGCACCAGGTTGGCGATGAGGTTCGTGTGCGAGAGCATGACGCCCTTGGGCACGCCGGTGGTGCCGGAGGAGAACGGGATCACCGCGACGTCGGTGGACGGGTCGATGTCCTGCTCCGGGGCGGGGTGGCCCTCGGCGAGCATCTCCGCGATGCCGTGGACGCCGGTCAGGCCGACCACCTGGTCCTCGGTGAAGCCGGCGTTTTCGGCGCCGTGCGTGCCCGCCCAACCGATGGCCGACGTGGTCAGGATCATCTTCGCGCCGGACGCGGTCAGCTGCTTGGCGACGTCCTCGGCGGTCGCCAGCGTGGCCACGGTCGTGACGGTGGCGTTGGCGCGCAGGATGCCGTGGTAGGCGACGGCGAAGGTGGTGGAGTTCGGGCAGTGCAGCGCGACGACGTCGCCCTTGCCGATGCCCCGGTGCGCCAGCGCGCCGGCGAACGCCTCGATCATCGCCTTCAACTCGGAGTACGTCGTCGTTGCACCGGAGTCGACGAAGGCGACCTTGTCGGCGAACTCCGGGGCGATGTCGCCGAATACGTAGTCGAAGATGGACTCGTCCGGGATGATGGCGTCGGGCCTCGGGCTGGTCTGCGGCATGTTTTCCTCCACGTGTGCGTGAGTGATCCGGCCATCATCCGCGCGGTGCGTGTTGTGTGCTGGATCACATATGGTCTTGACGTGAGATCGTAACCGAATCAGGATTCAGGCACCAGGGCAATTCTGGGAACGGGTTGGAACGGAAAGGTGGCGGGCCATGGCGCGTGGAGAGGGCAGGCGGGAAACGATCCTCGCGGCGGCCCGGACGGTCTTCGTCCGCGACGGATATGCCGCGGCGAAACTCGCCGACGTCGCCGCGGAGGCGGGCTGTTCCGTCGGCACGCTGTACACCCACTTCGAGGATCGCGACGATTTGCTCGCCGAAGTGCTGCGCGGGGTGGAGGAGGAGATGCGGCGGTCGCGGGGCCCTCGCCCGGAAGGTCTCGCGCCGGCCGCGGAGATTGCCGCCGCCAATCGGTCCTATCTGGAGTCGTACCGGAAAAACGCCAGGCTGATGGCGTTGCTGGAGCAGGTGTCCCAGATGCATCCGGGCTTCCGCGAGCTGCGGTTGCGGCGCGCCCGGGACTTCGTGGGCCGCAATGCCGCGGCCCTGCGCCGCCTTCGCGACGCCGGCGTCGTGGACCCGGCCGTCGACGTGGAAATGATGGCCGCTTCGCTGTCGGCGATGGTCTCGCGCATGGCCTACGGGGCGTGGGTGGACGGCGAGTATCCGGACGACGACGCCACCCTCGAGCGGGTGTTGGCGACCGTCAACCGCATCTGGTGGTCCTCGCTGGGGATGCGCGCCGGGGACTGGGGTGGCGCCGATTGAGGTGGCGGTGGGCGTCGTAAAGCGGAAAACCAGTGACTTGAATCACGATTCAATCTAGGCTGGGCCCCGACAGCGCCCGGATGGGGCGCGCGGAGGAAAGGACCGGCCATGATCGCTCATGAATTCACCGGAAAGGTCGCCCTGGTCACGGGCGGAACGAGGGGGATCGGCAACGCCACCGCCCGGATCCTCGCCGAGGGCGGAGCGCAGGTGGCCATCACCTCGCGCAAGGCGGAGGCCGCGGAAGCCGCTGCGGCGGAACTGTCGGGGATCACCGGCGGCACGGTCATCGGTCTGGCCGCGCATGCAGGAGAGCCGGACGCCGCCTACGACGCCTGCGCCCGGGTGCGCGCCGAGTTCGGCGGCCTGGACATCCTGGTCAACAACGCCGGCACCAACCCCGCCTACGGGCCCGTGGTGAAGCAGGAGCGCTCGGCGCTGGAGAAGACCTTCGCCATCAACGCCCTGGCCCCGATGAATTGGGTGCGCGTCGCCGTCGGCCACGGCCTGGGGGCGCGGCCCGGCGCGGCGGTGGTCAACGTCGCGTCGATCGGCGCGTGGACCGTCGAGGACGGCCTGGGCGCCTACAACGCGTCGAAGGCGGCGCTGCTGCACGTGACCAAGCAGCTTTCCCGCGAGCTGGCGCCGAACGTGCGGGTCAACTCGGTCTCGCCTGGCGTGGTGCGCACCAAACTCGCCGAGGCCCTGTGGCGCGAGCACGAACCGATGGTGGCCGCCGCGACGCCGCTGGGCCGCATCGGCGAGCCGGACGACGTCGCCGACGTGATCTGCTTCCTCGCCGGCGACGGCGCGCGCTGGATCACCGGCGCGGACCTGGTCGTCGACGGCGGCCAGCTCATCGGCACGGCGGGGATGTAGGGCGGCCATGGATTTCCGCGAATCGGACCGCGCCCGGGAGTACCGCGAACGCCTCGAGGCCTTCATGGACGAGTGCGTGTACCCCGCCGAGGCGACCATCGCCGAGCAGGTCCGCGCCTCCGGCGATCCGCACCACCACCCGGCGGCGATGGAGGAGCTCAAGGCCGAGGCGAAGTCCCGTGGCCTGTGGAACCTCTTCCACCCGCACCCGGGGCGCGGGCCGGGGCTGAGCAACGTCGAGTACGCGCCGCTGGCGGAGATCATGGGCCGCAGCCCCCACATCGCCCCGGAGGCCTGCAATTGCAATGCCCCGGACACCGGCAACATGGAGGTCCTCGAGCTCTACGGCACCGAGGAACACCGGCGGCGGTGGCTCGAACCGCTGTTGGCCGGCGAGATCCGCTCGGCGTTCTGCATGACCGAGCCGGGCGTGGCCTCCTCCGACGCCACCAACGTGGCCATGCGCATGGAGCGCGTCGACGGCGGCTGGAAGCTCAACGGCCGCAAGTGGTTCACCTCCAACGGGATGCACCCGAACCTGCGGGTGCTCATAGTCATGGGCAAGACCTCGCCGGACGCCGAGACCCACCGCCAGCAGTCGATGCTCGTGGTTCCGGCGGATGCGCCGGGCGTGACCGTGCTGCGGGACCTGCCGGTGTTCGGCTTCCACGATCGCGAGGGGCACGCGGAAGTGCTCTTCGACGACGTCGTGGTGCCCGATTTCGACGTGCTGAAGGGAGAAGGAGAGGGATTCCGCATCGCGCAGGACAGGCTCGGCCCCGGACGCATCCACCACTGCATGCGGGCCATCGGCATGGCCGAGCGGGCGCTGGAGATGATGTGCCGGCGTGCGCTGGAGCGGTCGACGTTCGGCACGCTCCTGGCCGACCGCGACAACGTCCGCGACCGCATCGCCCAGGCGCGCATCGACATCGAGATGGCCCGGCTGCTGACGCTCAAGGCCGCGTGGCTGATGGACGAGGCCGGCAACAAGGCCGCCCGCCAGGAGATCGCGGCGATCAAGGTCGCCGCCCCGGCGACGGCGTTGCGGGTGGTCGACCAGGCGATCCAGCTCTTCGGCGGCGAAGGCGTCACCGATGACGTGCCGTTGGCCCAGTTCTGGGCGGGCTTGCGCGCCCTGCGCCTGGCCGACGGCCCAGACGAGGTGCACCTGATGACCATCGCGCGCGGCGAACTCCGCCGATACCGTGGAGACAGGACACCGAAAGGCGGAGAACGATGAACGAGCGAACCGGAACCGGCGACGGCGCCATCACCCCCTTCGACGAGGCCCGGCTGGCCGAGTGGCTGGAAACGTTGCCCGACGCCACCCGCGGGCCCGTGCGCCTGGAGCGGCTGGGCGCGGGGCAGTCGAACTTGACCTACCTGGCGCGCGATGCGGAGGGGCACGTGGTCGTCGTCAGGCGGCCCCCGATGGGTTCGCTGGCGTCGTCGGCCCATGACGTCGCCCGGGAGGGCAGGATCATGGCGGCGCTGGCCGGCACCGGGGTGCCCGTGCCCGAGATCCTCGGCGTGCGGTCCGAACCCGACGTCGCCGAGGTGCCCGTGGTGGCCATGGAGCTCGTCGACGGCACCGCCGTGACCTCGCCGTCGATCGCCGACGAGATGACGGTGGCGGCGCGCCGGGCGGTCGGGGAGGGGCTCATCGACGCGATGGCCGCCATCCACGCCGTCGACTTGGCCGAGGTCGGGCTCGATGGCCTGGCTTCCCACGAACCGTATGCGCCGCGGCAGTTGCGCCGCTGGTCGGGACAGTGGGAGAAGACCCGCACCCGCGACTCCGCGGCGCTCGACGACCTGACCCGCCGGCTGTGGGACGGCGTCCCCGAGCAGGACGCGACCGTGCTCGTGCACGGCGACCTGCATTTGGGCAACGTCATGTGCGACACCGGCACCGGCGAGATCAAGGCCGTCGTCGACTGGGAGCTGGCCACGCTGGGCGATCCGCTGGCCGACGTCGGCACCCTGCTGGCCTACTGGCCCGAGCGGGATGGCCTGGTGCTGCCCGGGTTCGGGGCGGCGCTGGCCGAGGGCTTTCCGACGGGGCCGGAGCTCGCGGACCGTTACCTGGCCGCCACCGGCCGCGACCGGGCGGCGCTGGAGTACTGGCGCGTCCTGGGGCTGTGGAAGGTGGCCATCATCGCCGAGGGCGTGGTCCGCCGCGTCCGCGACATGCCCGCCAACGAAGCACCCGTCGGTGCCCCGACCGCGGAGATGGTCGACGGCCTCATCGCTTACGCCACCGGCGCCGCCGACCGCGCGGGGTTGTAGGGGGCGCTGCCAATAGCGGGTGGCGCCGGATTCAGCCCCCGAACCGCTGCGCCACCAGGCGTTCCAGGGCCTTGCGGGCCGTGGCGCCGTCGGTGGTCCGCCAGAACGGCGGCATCGACGCGGCTATCCAGGAGCCGTAGCGCTGCGTGGCCAGGCGGGGGTCCAGCACGGCGACGACTCCGCGGTCGTCGACGGACCGGAGCAGCCGGCCCGCGCCCTGCGCCATGAGCAGAGCGGCGTGGGTGGCGGAGACCTCCATGAAACCGCTGCGGCCCGCCTCGTTGGCGGCGTCGGAACGCGCGGACAACAGCGGGTCGTCGGGGCGCGGGAACGGGATCCGGTCGATGACCACCAGCGACAGCGCCGGTCCGGGGACGTCGACGCCCTGCCACAGCGTCAGGGTGCCGAAAAGGCACGAGTTCTCCGAGGCCGCGAACTTTTCCACCAGATTGCCGATGGCGTCGTCGCCCTGGCACATCACGTCGAAGGGGAGGCGCTTGCGCATTTCCTCGGCCGCCGCCTCCGCGCCGCGGCGCGAGGAGAACAGGCCCAACGTGCGCCCGCCCGCGGCCTTGATCAGCTCGGCCATTTCGTCCATGACCTTCGGGTCCGTGCCATCGCGGCCGGGCTTGGGCAGGTGCCGGGCGACGTAGAGGATGCCGGACTTGGCCGGATCGAAGGGCGTGCCCACGTCCATGCCGTCCCATTGCCCCTTCGGCAGGCCCCACGTCGCGGCCATCGCGTCGAAGCGGCCGCCCAACGCCAGCGTCGCAGAGGTCAGCACCACCGTGTTCTCGCCGAACAGCCGCTCGCGCAGCAGATCCGACACCGTCAGCGGCGCCACGCACAGGGCCCGCCGGTCGGTCATCCACACAACGTCGGCCTCGTCGAGGGCGAGCATCCGCACCGCGGCGTCGTGCATGTTCTCCAGCGCGGCGCGAACGGTCTGGCGCTCGGTGGCGTCGCCCTCCTGGCCCGTGGCCAGCGCCGTCTGCGTCTTCCACAGCGCGTCGCGCAGGGCGGTCAGGGGCACGCCGACGTCCGGGGGAATCTCGTCCCAGCGGCCCACGCCGTCGTCGCCAAGCGACACCAGCGCCTCCTGCAGCATTCCCGCCGCGTCCTCCAGATCCGCCGCCTGCTCGGCGGCGCCGACCTTCTTCGCGCGCTTGGCCGTCAACGTGATGCCGGTGGCGGTGAGCTCCTCGGTGGCCACGGAGGTGATGCGGCCGTCGAGCTCGTGGGCCTCGTCGACGATGACGTGGGAATGCTCCGGCAGGATCAGACCATCGGACATCGCGTCGATGGCCAGCAGCGCATGGTTGGTCACCACCACGTCGACGCCGGCGGCGCGGGCCTTCGCGGCCTCGGCGAAACACGACTCTCCCATCGGGCACTTCGCCGCGCCCACGCACTCCCGCGAGGTCACCGACACCTGCCGCCAGGCCATGTCGGATACGCCGCGCGGAAGGGAATCGCGGTCGCCGTCCTCGGTCTCGCCGGCCCATTCGCGCAGCTCCAGGACCTGGGCCGCCGTGCGCGACAGCGCCGAAGGGTCGATGAGAGCGCCGGTGTCGCCGATGCCGTCGTCCTGGTCCAGCGGCACCTCGGCGACCTTGTTCTGGCACAGGTAGTTGTTGCGGCCCTTGAGGATCGCGAACGTCGGCCGCCGCGACAGATGCGGCTCCAGCGCGTCGGCCAGGCGCGGCAGATCGCGCTCGACGAGCTGGCGCTGCAGTGCGATCGTCGCCGTCGAGACGATCACGGCTTCGTCGTCCTCCATCGCCCGCACGATCGCGGGGATCAGATACGCCAGCGACTTGCCGGTGCCGGTGCCGGCCTGGACCGCCAGGTGGCGGCCGGCGTCGAGCGCCTCGTGGACCGACCGGGCCATCTTCACCTGCCCGGACCGCTCCTTGCCGCCCAGGGCGGCGACGGCGTGGCCGAGCAGGGCCTCGACGCCGTCGGGGGACGCGGGGTCGTCGATCGCGTCGTGCACCGCGGGATCAGACACCGGCGAAGCGGACGTGCAGGACCGGCTCGTCGCGGGACAGGGCCAGGCCCTCCCACGGCAGGGAGATCAGGGCGCGGGCCAGGTGGTCGCGGCTGTCCTCGAGCGTCGGCAGGCCGTCGGAAAGCTCGCCGCCGCGCACCATCGGGATGGTCAGGTCGACGGCGTCGAGCGTGCCGGTGTCCGGGGCGTCGCTGCCCAGCGGGAAGGCGATTTCCTCCACGGCCGTGCCGGACCGCCGGCAGGCGCGCACCGCGGCCTTGGCTCCGCCGTGGCTCTTCTTGTCGCGGGATCGCTTGGCGACGGGCACCCCGTCGACCTCGACCAGCTTGTAGACCAACCCGGCCGTCGGCGCCCCGGAACCGGTGACCACGGACGTGCCCACGCCGTAGACGTCGACGGGCTCGGCGCGCAGCGCGGCGATGGCGAATTCGTCGAGGTCGGAGGACACGACGATGCGGGTGTTGTGGGCGCCCAGGCCGTCGAGCTGCTGGCGGACCTGGCGGGCCAGCACGCCCAGGTCACCGGAGTCGATGCGCACCGCGCCGAGCTCCGGGCCGGCGACCTCGATGGCGGTGGCCACGCCGGCGGTGATGTCGTAGGTGTCCACCAGCAGCGTGGTGTCCAGGCCCAGGGTCTCGACCTGCGCGCGGAAGGCCCCGGCCTCGTCGGGCGTGCCGTCGGCGTTGGTGTGCAGCAGCGTCCACGAGTGCGCGGCGGTGCCGGAGGCGGGGATGCCGTAGCGGGCGGCGGCCTCCAGGTTCGACGTGGCGGTGAATCCGGCCAGGTAGGAGGCGCGGGCGGCGGTGACCGCGGCGTCTTCGTGGGTGCGGCGCGAGCCCATCTCGATGATTGGCCGCCCGCCGGCGGCGGTGACCATGCGCGCGGCGGCCGAGGCGATGGCGGAGTCGGCGTTGAGGATCGACAGGATCACCGTCTCCAGGATCACGCACTCGGCGAAGGTGCCGCGCACGGTGAGGATCGGGGAGGCGGGGAAGTACAGCTCGCCCTCGCGGTATCCGTCGATGTCGCCGTTGAACCGGTAGTTGCGCAGGTAGTCCAGCGTCGCGTCGTCGAGGAAGTCCAGCGTCGCCAGCTGGTCCTCGGTGAACCGGAAGCGCGAGATGGCGTCGAGGACGCGGGCGGTGCCGGCGACGACGCCGTAGCGGCGCTCGTTGGGCAGCCGGCGGCCGAAGACCTCGAACGCGCACTGCCGGTCCGCCGTGCCGTCGCGGAGGGACGCCTGCAGCATGGTCAGCTCGTACTTGTCCGTCAGCAGGGCGGTCGACTCTGTGGTGGGGGAGGTCGGATTCGTCACGGGGCCGAGTCTAGCGGGGCGCGGCGCCGGGGTGGCCCGGTGCACGCGATCGCCCGCGTCGTTATCCTTGGGCGCATGACCATGCCAGCCGCCACCCCGATGGGCGTCATCGACGCCGAGACCGTGACCGAGTCGAATCGGCCATGGCAGTGCGTCGTGTGGGACGACCCGGTCAATTCGATGAGCTACGTGACCTACGTGTTCCAGATGTTGTTCGGCATGGACCGCAAGAAGGCCCACGAGTTGATGCTGAAGGTGCACAACGAGGGCAAGGCCGTCGTGTCGTCGGGTGAGCGCGACAAGGTGGAGTCAGACGTGAAGAAGCTGCACAAGGCGGGCCTGTGGGCCACCATGCAGCAAGCCGATTAGAGGAGATTGCCCATGCGCCCCTGGAAGAGGAAGCGGGGGATGCTGCGAGGCGGCGCCCGGTACGTCACGGTCCTGGAGCCGGCGGAGCGCGCGTTGCTGGGGGAGTTGTCGGCCACGGTCGCCGATGCGTTGATCGGGCGCGCGCGGTCGGCGCCGAAGGATGAGTTGTCGGAGCTGACGGGCATGCCGTCGGGTCATGCGGAGGCGCCGGAGGATCCGCGCCTGGCCCGCCTGCTGCCGGATTTCGCCGCGGAGGGCGATGAGTCGGTGGAGGGCGAGAATCAGCTGATGCGCCAGCTCCACGAGTCGGAGATCGTCAAGGGCAAGCTGACGGATCTGCGGGCGATCATCGAGGCCCTGGAGCCGGCCGACAACGGCCAGGTGTCGCTGACCGAGGAGCAGGCGAACCAGTGGATCGCGGCGATCAACAGCCTGCGCCTGTACCTCCATGCCGCGTTGGAGGGCCATGACGGCCCGATCGCGAAGGCGGAGGAGACCGATGCGATGTACCAGTGGCTCAGCTACAACCAGGAGTCGCTGGTGCAGGAGCTGATGCGGGAATGACCGGGCCCGCCGTCGCATCCGCGTCGTTCGGGGGCCGCTTGACGACGGGGCCGTCCGCAGATCCGTCCCGCCTCCCCGGAGTTTCCGTCGGGCACGCATCCGCCGCGGACACCGGCGTCACCGTCGTGGCCTGCCCCGAGGGTGCGGTCGCGGCGGTGGACGTGCGCGGCGGCGGCCCCGGTACCCGCGAGACCGATCTGCTGGAGCCGCACAACACGGTGCGCGAGGCCCACGCGATCGTCTTGTCGGGCGGGTCGGCCTTCGGGCTCGCCGCGGCCGACGGCGTCATGCGCGGCCTGGCCGAGCGCGGCCACGGGTTCGGCGTCACCGAGGAGTTCCCCGACGTCCGCGTGCCCATCGTGCCGGCGGCCGTGATCTTCGATCTGCTGCTCGGCGAGCGCGACGTGCCCGACGCCGACATGGGCCGTGCCGCCCTGGCCGCCGCCCTCGACGGCTCCGAAGCCGACACCGGCTCCGATGCCGGCTCCGATGCTGGCTCCAACTCGGGTTCCGACTCGGGTCCCGGCTCGGGTTCCGGCTGCGTCGGCGCCGGCACGGGTGCGATGGCCGGGGCTATCAAGGGCGGCGTGGGCCGCGCGGCGGTGACGTTGGCCGACGGTTCGACCGTCGCCGCGATCGTCGTGGCCAATCCCATGGGCGCCGTCGCGGGGCCCGATGGCCGGCTGTGGGCCGACCCGGGCCGCGGCGCCATCCCCGAATCCGCGCTGGCGGCGATCGGGGAGCGGTTCGTCGGGCTGACCAAGGTCGCGGTGCCGAAGGACGCCGCCGGAGATGGCGGCGACGGAGCCGTCGGAAAGCTCAACACCACCATCGGGTGCATCGTCACCGACGCCGCGCTGACGCAGGACCAGGCGAAACGGTTGGCCATGGCCGGGCACGACGGCCTGGCCCGCGCGATCCGCCCCGCACACCTGCCCATGGACGGCGACACCCTGTTCTGCCTCGCGACGGGAACGTTCCGCGCGACCGGCGCGTTGGAGGGGGAGAAGGCCCCGGCGGGGCCGTCGGCGAGCGACCCCGTCGACCCGGCAGCGCTGGCGCTGCTGTCCACGGCCGCGGCCGACGCCGTCGAGCACGCCATCGTCGACGCCGTCACCGCGGCCGAGTCGAGGGCGGGCGTGCCGTCGTTCACCGACCTGATCCAGCCCGGGCGCGCCGGGCACGCGGGGTAAACGGGACCGGCCCACCGGCCGCACCGCCCGCCATGCCCGCCCGGCCCCGAAACCCGAAAGGACCCCACCACAGTGACCATGCAGCCCGGACCCAGGGGACGGCGACCCGACCCGTACGCCCGGGGCCCGGGATACGGGGCCAACCCGTTCGCGGGGCCCGGCGCCGGCGCGGGCGTTCCCGCGCGGCGACGCACCAACGCCGTCGCGCCGAGGACCGCCGATGGTGGCATCGGCTCGGCCCTGGGCACCTCCATCGGGTTCACCGTGGTGACGTGGGCGGTGTTCTTCATCAACCAGATCGTGTTCCTCGGCGGGCTCAACCAGCTGCTGGGGCTGCGGCCGCTGGACACGCAGGGACTGTGGGGCATCCTCTTCGCCCCGGTGCTCCACGCCGACATGCAGCACCTCATGGCCAACACCGTGCCCGCCGCGTTGTTCGCCGGGCTCATCGCCTTCACGTCGAAGAAGCTGTGGTGGCAGGTCACGGCCATCGTCATGGTGGTCTCCGGCGTGGCCACGTGGTTCATCGGCGGCGTCGGCACCGCCCACGTCGGCGCCTCCGGCCTGGTCTACGGCTGGCTGGCGTTCCTCATCGCGCGCGGCTTCTACAACCGCGCCCCGGGCCAGATCCTGCTGGGCATGATCCTCGGCTTCGGCTACTCCGGCCTGATCTGGGGCGTGTTCCCCACCGAACTCGGCGTCAGCTGGCAGATGCACCTCTTCGGGGCCATCGGCGGCGTCCTCGCCGCATCCATGCTCAAGCGGGGGAGGGCGGCGCGGTGAGCGTCGCAAAGCAGGGAAGGGACGCGAAAGGAACCATGACCCAGCGGGACGAGAACCAGCCGGACCTGAGCCCGGACATGACCCAGGACGGCGACCGGCCGGCGATCGACCGCACCGCGCCCATCGGCGTCTTCGACTCCGGCGTCGGCGGGCTGACCGTCGCGCGCGCCATCGTCGACCAGTTGCCCCACGAGTCGATGATCTACGTCGGCGACACCGCCAACGGGCCCTACGGGCCGCTGCGCATCGCCGAAGTGCGCGAGCACGCCGAAGCCATCGCCGACGACCTCGTCGCCCGCGGCTGCAAGATGATCGTCATCGCCTGCAACACCGCCTCCGCCGCCTTCCTGCGCGACGCCCGCGAGCGCTACCCCGTCCCCGTCGTCGAGGTCATCCTGCCCGCCGTGCGCCGCGCGGTGTCGGCGACCCGCAACGGCAAAGTCGGTGTCATCGGCACCGCGGCGACCATCCGCTCCCGCGCGTACCAGGACCTGTTCGACGCGGTGCCCGGCGTCGACGTCTCCGCCACCGACTGCCCGCGCTTCGTCGACTTCGTCGAACGCGGCATCACCTCGGGTCGGCAGATCCTCGGCCTGGCCGAGGGGTACCTGGCCCCGCTGCAGGCCGACGGCGTGGACACCCTCGTCCTCGGCTGCACCCACTACCCGCTGCTGTCCGGCGTGGTGCAGCTGGCCATGGGCGACGACGTCACCCTGGTGTCCTCGGCGGAGGAAACCGCCAAGGACGTGCTGCGCACCCTGACCAAACTCGACTTGCTCGCCGACCCCGAAACGGATCCGCCGCCGACGCGGATCTTCGAATCCACCGGCGACCCCGAGATGTTCCAGCGCCTGGCCGCGCGGTTCCTCGGCCCCGCGATCACGGACGTCAGCCCCCACGCCGGGCACTGATCCCGCGGCCGATTCGGAGCGTCGGCATGCCCCATGCCGGGGTGGCGTGGCATTGTGGGGTTATGAAAGTGACGGTACTGGGATGCACGGGGAGCATGGGCGGCCCCGACGCGGCGGCCTCCGGATTCCTCGTCGAGTCGGGCGTTGGCGCCGATGACCGGGCGTTCGTCATGGACTTCGGTCCCGGCGTGCTCGGGGAGCTGCAGAAGTACCGCGACCCCGCGGAGCTGGACATCGTGCTGACCCACCTGCACGCCGACCACTGCCTGGACATCCCGGGTCTGCTGGTCTGGCGCAGGTTCCACCCGACCGAACCGTCGGCGCACCGCAACTTGCTGTGGGGCCCCGCCGACACCGCCGACCGTCTGGGGCACGCCTCCGCCGACACCGGCGACGGCTTCGACGACCTCGGCGACACCTTCGACATCCGCGCCATCGCCGAACGCACGCCGTTCGACGTCGCCGGACTGACCGTCGAGGCGTTCCCCATGGTCCACCCGATCGAAGCGTGGGGCTTCCGCATCACCGGGCCCAACGGAACCATCGCCTACACCGGCGACACCGGCTGGACCGACGCCGTGATCGACCTGGCGCGCGACGCCGACGTGCTGATCTGCGAGGCCACCTGGTGCGGCGACGGCGAAGACAAGCCCGCCGACATGCACCTGTCCGGCGCCGAAGCCGGCCGTGCCGCCGCGTTGGCCGGGGCGGGGAAGCTGGTGCTGACCCACATCCCGCCCTACGGCGACCCCGACGGTGCGCTGGCCGCCGCCCGCGCCGAATTCGACGGGCCCATCGAGCTGGCCCGCCCCGGGATGGTCATCGAACCGTAGGGCGGTACCGTTGGGGCCATGACTTCTGATTTCACCCGCGCCGACGGCCGCGCCGGCGACGAGATGCGCAAGGTTTCCATCACCCGCGGTTTCACCGACAACCCCGCCGGATCGGTGCTGGTGTGCTTCGGCAACACCCGCGTGATGTGCACCGCCTCCGTCGAGCAGTCCGTGCCCCGCTTCAAGCGCGATTCCGGCGAGGGCTGGTTGACCGCCGAGTACTCGATGCTGCCGGCCGCCACCCACGACCGCATGCCCCGCGAGTCCATGCGCGGCAAGGTCAAGGGCCGCACCCACGAGATCTCCCGCCTGGTCGGCCGCGCCCTGCGCGCCGCCGTCGACCTGGGGCAGCTCGGCGAGAACACCATCAACATCGACTGCGACGTGCTGCAGGCCGACGGCGGCACCCGCACCGCCGCGATCACCGGCGCCTACGTCGCGCTGGCCGACGCCCTGACCTACCTCCACGCTGCGGGCGCCGTGCCGGGCGCGCCGCTGAAGTCCCCGGTCGCCGCGGTGTCCGTGGGCGTCATCGACGGCAAGGTCTGCCTGGACCTGCCGTACGAGGAGGACTCCCGAGCCGACGTCGACTTCAACGTCGTCATGACCGCCGAGGGCAAGTACGTGGAGATCCAGGGCACCGGCGAGGCCGCCACCTTCGGCCGCGATCAGCTCGACGCCATGCTCGACGTCGCGGGCAAGGGCCTGCGCGAGCTCATCGAGCTGCAGCAGGAGGTCCTGCGCGCGCCGTACCCGGGCGAGCTGCCCGACGGCCGCGTTCAGGCCTAGCAGCCGGGCCCGCCATGTTTCCGGCATGTTTCGCGGGCCTCACGTTTTGACGGCGATGTGCACCGCGCCGCCGTTGGTACGTGACGTGAAGCCCACATGGTGGAAAACTGGAGGGCGGACGACGCACCAATCGTCGCGTCGGCGGCGCACCACGCCGCCGGGCATCCGACCACGGGAAGGGGAAAGGCGATGAAACTTCTGGTCGCCACCCGCAACAAGAAGAAGCTGGGCGAGCTGGCCCGGCTGCTCGAGGGAGCCGGCGTCGAGGGCGTCGAGCTGCTGTCCATCGACGACGTCGACGAGTACCCCGAGCGGCCGGAGGATGGGCGCACCTTCGAGGCCAACGCCCTGATCAAGGCCCACGACGGCGCCGATGCAACCGGCCTTCCCTGCCTGGCCGACGACTCCGGCCTGTCCGTCGACGAGCTCAACGGCATGCCCGGCGTGCTCTCCGCCCGCTGGTCCGGCGGCCACGGCGACGACGCCGCGAACAACGCCCTGCTGCTGGGCCAGCTGCGCGACATCCCGGACAACCGCCGTGGCGCGTCCTTCGTGTCCTCGGTCGTCCTCGTCGTCCCCGGCGCCGGCGAAGTCGGCGACGGCGTCGCCCCCGACTCCGGCGACGGCGACCTGGTCCTGTCGTTCCACGGAGAGTGGCGCGGTCGCGTGCTCGACGAGGAACGCGGCGACGGCGGCTTCGGCTACGACCCGCTGTTCGTCCCCCGCGAGGAGGATTCCCGCGTCAAGGCCGGCCGCGACGTCGACGAACTCGGCGCCGACGCCCGCACCGCCGCGCAGCTGACGCCCGACGAAAAGGACGCCATCAGCCACCGCGGCCGCGCGCTGCGCCAGCTCGTCCCCGAGCTCGCCCGCCTGGCCCGGACGCTGGGCTGATCCCGCGCGGGTGCGCCACGCCCGCTGGGACCCACGCCCCGCTAGGACCCACGCCCCGCCACGCAAACGCCGCGCCCCGCATTCCACGATGGGAATGCGGGGCGTCGGGCCGTCGTCAAGCGAAAATCAGTCCAGCGCGAAAGCGGCCTTCACCTCCTCGCGGCGCTTGCGCTCCACGAAGAAGGACAGCAGCGGCACCACGCCGCCCAGCGCCGTGATGATCCACTTGCCCGGCGTCCACCGCGCCTTCGTGCCCAGGTTCACGATCGCGATGAGGAACGCCATGTACGCGAACCCGTGGATCTGCGCGATGAAGAAGAACCAGCCCGGGGCCTCCTGGCCCTCCGGCATGATCAGGTACTTGTAGACCATCTCCGCCACCAGCACCAGCAGCATCACGCCGGTGATGTACGCGGTGATGGAAAACGCGGTCAGCGCGGTCTTGACGCGGCGCTGGCGATTCGGGTGGATGGCGCGGCCGTCGGTCGCCGGGGCGGTGTTCGGCTGGACCTGGTCGCTGCGCTGGTCGCGGGCCTGATTCGGGTCGGTCACTTCTTCTCCTCGTCGACGGGTGCGTCGGTGATGGCGGTGTGGTCGTCTGCGGTCGTGGCCGCCGGCGCGGCGCCGGGGCGGGTCGGCAGGAAGTCCTCGGGGATCTCGGTCATGTCGCCGTCGCGGACGGTGACGCCGGCTTCCTCGTTGCCCTCGAACTTCTCGCGCTCGTACTGCATGTACTTGCGGTACGCCCAAATGAAGAAGATGCCGAAGGCCGGCCACTGCAGCGCGTAGCCGAGGTTCTGGAAGGAGCTGGTGGAGCTCCAGCGGCTGAGCTGCCAGTAGGCCAGCGCGAGCGTCGCGACGACCGCGGCGGCCAGGAAAATCAGCTGGATGATCCGCGTGCGCCGCTTGAACGGGCCGTTCGCCCGCCCGTGCGCCGCGGACTCCGCGTTCGGGTGCGACTGGGACTCTTGCCTGGTGGATGACACGCCCACCAGCCTAACCGGTTACGATTGTCGGGGCCCGCACCACCCGCCGATATCCCCTCCGGGGTACCCGGCGCGACGGTGGCGGCGGGACCGGCGCCCGTGGCGGAACTGGCAGACGCGCAGGATTTAGGTTCCTGTGCCCGAGGGCGTGGGGGTTCAAGTCCCCCCGGGCGCACCGGATTTCAGGGGCCCGGGCCCGACTTCGCGGTCGGGTCCGGGCCTTTCGCCGTGCGGCTTGTGGGGCGCAGTTGCTTCGCGGCCTTCGTGCGCTGCTGCGTTTGCGCTTGTGGCGTTTGTGCTTGCGGTGATTCTGCTTTGCGACGGCTATGGTGCCGTGACATGAGCATCTCCATGCACATCGACGAATACATGGCGCGGCGCGGGATCACGCCCGACGACACGGTCGTCGTCGACGACCCGTGCGCCGTTTTCGACGGCGCCGTGGAGAAGGCCGACGGGCTCGAGGACGAGATCGCCCGCCGCGCCGGACTCGTCGGCGATGCCGGTGGGGTGGACGCCGGGCTGGCCGTCACCGCCGAGGAGGCCGACCGCGACCGCCGGGGCGATACCGAGGCACGGCTGGCCCGCGCCGCCAGCACGGTGCGGGATCTGCTCGGCTGATTCGCGCGCGCCGAATTGCGCGCGGCAGGGAACTGGGCCGCGGTGCCCGCCTGCACGCTGGATCGGGTGCGCGGCGACGGACCTGCGCGGCGGTCGCGGTGCGGTGGGCGTCGTCAAGCAACCGTTCGTGCCAAGGAGACGCCACGTTTATCGGACACCTGGGCAAACGCGGATGGCGACGGGCGTTGGCATCTCCTTGGCATGAAACCTTGGCAGGGAAAGCTGCCGGCCGGCATTCGCCCCGTCTCCACGGCATGCGGGGCCGCTACTCGCGTGCGAGAGTGTCGGCATGGGGATCGAATCGGGGGGTTCGCGCCGCATTGGCGCGCGAAACGGCATGTCCGGCGGTGGCCGCGGTCGTGGAACCGGCAGTGCGACCAATGCGGTACCGGCTCAGCGTGCGACCGCCGGGGTGCGGGGAAAGCCGACGGCGCTGCGCGACGGCGGCATGCGCGACGGGACGTCCATGGCCGAGATCGGGCAACTGCGCCGGCGGAGCGAACTCCTCGACGATGGCCTCACCCGGCACGAAATCAGCCGAGCCGAAACCGAGGGGTGGTTGGTGCGGGAGGGGCGCTCGAGGTATCGCTTCGCGGTCGCGGGGCAGAGGCTGCGGATGGAGCTGGTGCATCTGCGGGCGCCCGATGCCGTGTTCTCGCACCGCATCGCCGCATTCGAGCACGGGCTGCTGCGCAACCCGCCGGCTCGTCTGGACGTGATCGTGCCCCGGGGTCGAGGGAGCGTGGCCGGCGCCCACGTGTGGCGGCGGGATCAGGTGCAGTCGATGCGGTGCCGGGGTATGCCGGTGACGTCCGTCGCGGAGACGCTCGCGGACATGCTGGGCGAGTGGGGCGAAGAAGTCACGGCGCGGATCGTCGACGACAGGTTTCCGACTCCGGAATCGCGGGCGGGGCTGTTCGCCGATCTTGAGGTGCTGCCCGCGCATAAACGAACGAAGCTCGGGCCGATCCTGCGGTGGGCGCCGGTCGACCGCAGGTCCAAGGCGGAGGGCAGGATCGCGCGGGCGTTGCAGTTGCGCGGCTACGACATCACTCTGAACGTGCGGATCGGTCCATATATATGGGACATCGTGCACGAGGGGGCACGGCTGGTCATCGAGTACGACTCGCGTCGGCATCACGACGACTCGCAGGCGTTCCGCATCGATCGCGCTCGGCAGAACAACCTCATTCGCCGCGATTACCGGATTCTTCGTTACGTCGACGATGACGTGGAGCTGCGCTTCGACGGGTTCATCGACGAGATCTGCTCGACCATCGATTGGTTGCTGGGGCAGCCGTTGCGCGAGGGGCCGTGGGATGCCGGGCATTGCGAGGATCTCTACGTCGATCGCCAGATCCACTGGGAGCAGCACAACCAAAAGGCGTGGCCGTACTGGTGAGAGTTTGCGGCAGGCGATTCGTGCCAAGGAGACGCCACGTTTATCGGCCACCTGGGCAAACACAGATATCGACGCGGCGACGGTATCTCCGTGGCACGAAACGGTGCGCGATTGCTTGACGACGGTCCGACGCGGGCGGGAAGGGGTGTGCGAGGGAGGGGCTTGCGGGCGTGAAGAGGTGCGGACTAAGGGCTGGCGGGCATTAAGAGGTGCGGGGCTAAGGACCGTCGGGCGTGCAGGAGGCGGTTCGGCGGATGGCTGGGGGGGGGCGACGGACGAGCGAGGG
>DHCFI07803__coassemble_1303_pt1 | contig 25552 bp, 21 predicted proteins | sample DHCFI07803__metabat2_low_PE_024 | metagenome-assembled genome bin DHCFI07803 | reverse complement strand
GCCTGGTCCGCGTACCAGGCGGGCTCGAGGTTCGGGACGGTCGTCCTGGGCCTGCTGGCGGTGCTGGCCACCGCCGGCGCGGTGCTGTGGCTCGTGGGAGAAATGAACTGATTCGATGGATCCGGCGCGCGCCGGGGAACGGGAGATGAGCTGACGTGACTGACCGGGTGGACTCCATGTGGAAGGCGCCCGGGCTCATCCCCACGCTGGTGGCGGTCCTGGCCGCGTTCGGCGGCTGGTCGCTGCTGCTGCCGGTGATCCCGCAGGCGATCCTCGACGACGGCCGCGGCGCCGGCCTGGCCGGGGCGTACACCGGCGTGTTCATGGCCGCGACGGTGCTGACGCAGACGCAGACGCCGCGGATGCTCCGCCGGTTCGGCTACGGGCAGACGATGTTCGTCTCGGGCCTGCTGCTGGGCTTGCCCACGTTCCTCCATCTTTTCGGCACCGACGCCGCACTGGTGCTCGGCATCGCCGTCATTCGCGGCATGGGCTTCGGCGCCCTGACGGTGGCGGAGTCCGCGTTGATCGCGGAGCTGGTGCCCCTGAAATTCCTGGGCAAGGCATCCGGCGCCCTGGGCGTGGCCGTCGGCGTGGCCCAGCTGACCTGTCTGCCGCTTGGGTTGGCCATCGCGCACTGGACCGGCACGTACCAGTGGGTTTACGTCCTCGGCGGCGTCATCTCGCTGGTCGGGTCGGCGATGGCTTTGTTGATCCCGAAGCTCAAGGCGGCGGCGAAGACGTCCACGGGGACGAAGACCGCGAAGGGGACCGCGCCGGAGGCCGCGGGGAAGCCCGCCACGGAGCTGCCCGCGGGCGATCCCGGCCCGGCGGAGAACGTGCCCACGTGGAAGCTCGTCGCCGTGCCCGCACTTGCGATGGGCACCACCGCGATGGGCTTCGGCGGCATTTCGGCGTTCCTGGCGCCCGCGGCCCGGGAGATCGATCTGGTCGCCGGCGCGATCGTCGCCGGTGCCGCGCTGTCGGTGATGGGCGGTGCGCAGATGGTGTTCCGCTACATCGCCGGCGCGTGGGCGGACCGCAAGGGCAAGGCGGGCACACTCATCATCGGCGCGCTGGCCGCCGGCGTGGTCGGGCTGATCTTCATGGCGCTGGTGGTCTACGCCGGATGGTCGGCGTGGTGGCTGCTGGGGGCAGCGGCGTTCTACGGCGCCGGGTTCGGCATGGTGCAGAACGAGGCCCTGCTGCTCATGTTCGCCCGCCTGCCCCGCGAGCGCACCGCCGAGGCCAGCGCCTACTGGAACATGGCCTTCGACTCCGGCACGGGCACCGGCTCCTTCGTCCTCGGCCTCGTGGCGGGCGCGGCGCTGCAGCCGTACCCGGCGGTGTTCGCCGTCGCGGCGGGGTTGATGTCCATCGGGCTCGTCGCCGCGATTCTCGACCACATCGTCGGGACGCACCGTGTGGCGGAGCGGCACAACACGAGGGCAACGCTGCGGAAGTTGAGCGGTGCCGTCGTCAAGCGCAGGCAGGCCCCGGAAACGCGGCCCGAATCCGACGGAAGGAACTGATCGGATGGGCAGGGGATTTTTCGGCACCTCGCTGATGTTCGCGTCCAATGGCGCGCTGTTCGCGTCGCTGTTGCCGTGGTACCCGACGCTGGTCAAGGAATGGGGGCTGACCGACTTCCAGTTCGGGTTCATCGTCGCCGCCATGCCGCTGGGGTCGCTGGTGTCGTCGGCGCTGCCGGCGCGGATAGTCCGGCTGCGCGGGCCGTTGTTCGCGGCCGTCGGCGGCACGCTGATCATGGCGGTGCTGATGATCCTCATCGGCCAGATCTCCGGAGGTCTCGCGCTGGCGGCGCTGCTGTTCGGATTCGGCATCTGCGACGCCACCGCCGACGTCGGCCAGAACGTCGCCGGAACCCGCGTCGAGCATCGCTCGGGCCGGTCGATCATTTCGCGGCTGCACGCCTTCTGGAGTCTCGGCGCCGCGTCCGGCGGCGCGATCGCCACGTGGTCGGCGATCGCCGGCAACGACATCGGGGTCCATCTCGTCGTCGCGTCGGCCGCTTGCCTGGCCATGGTGTCGGTCGGCGCGTGGCTGGTCGGGGAGGGCGCGTCGCCGTTGCCGGAAGAGAAGCTTGACGACGCCCACGCCGACGGCGCAGAGGCCGCCCCGAAGTGGCCGGCGCTGCGGGCGGCGTTCGTCGCCGTGCTGCCGCTGGCGGCCGTGGCGATCGCCGGCACCGCCGTCGAGGACCTCGGCCAGAACTGGGGCGGACTGGCGGCCCACCAGCTCGCCGGGTTGGCGGCGGCGTCGGCCGGCATCGCCTACGCGGTGTTCCTGTCGTCGCAGACCCTGGGGCGGTTCGCGGGCGACGCGCTGATCGACAAGTTCGGGCGCGCGCAGGTGGCCGGCGCGGGCAGCGGGCTCATCGCCGTCGGCGGCATTCTCGTGGTGCTGGGCGGGGCGCTCGCCGCGCCGGTGGTGCTGATCGGCGGGTTCGCCCTGGCCGGCTTCGGCTGCGCGACGCTGGTGCCGTCGGCCTTCGCCGCGGCGGCCCGTGTGCCGGGCGTGTCCGACGGCGCGGGCGTCACCCTCGTCGGCTGGCTCATGCGCATGGGCTTCCTGGTCACCAGCCCCGCCATCGGCGTCGCCGCCACCGGCGTCGGCCTACAGGTGGCGCTGGGGCTGCTCATCGTGCTCGGCCTGCTCGCGCTGGCGTGCTCGCCGGCGCTGAAGGTGCCTGCGGGGAGGGCATCGGCGGGGAAGTGATCTCCCGAACATGATGAAGGCCGGCCCCGATCATCGGGGCCGGCCTCGTCATTTCGGAAAGTTCGGGGGAATCGCGGATCAGCGCGTATCAGTGCAGGTGAGCACGGGTGAGCGCGGGTGAGCGCGGATCGAGCGGGCTGGGCGAACTGGGTGTACTAGGCGGACTCGGCGGACTGCGCCTCGTCGAAGCCCATCTCGTCCAGCAGCGCGCGGACGTTGCGCTCGACGTCGTCGGCGATGGTGCGGACCTCCTCGATGGAGGCGCCCTCCGGGTCGGCGATGTCCCACTCGACGTAGCGGTCGCCGGGGATGTCCGGGCGCTGGTCGACGCCCATCAGCACCACGACGTCGGAACGGTGGACGGTGCGGGCGACGATTTCCTTCTGGTACAGGTGACCCGTCGGGATGCCGCGCTCGGCCAGGACCTCCAGCACGGTCGGGTTGATGCCGCCGACGGGGTTGAGTCCCACGGAACGGACGAAGAGCCGATCTCCGACGATCCACGAGGTGATCGCGGAAGCGAGCTGGGAACGGCCCGCGTTGCGCTCACAGGCGTACAGGACCTCCTGGCGGGCGCACGGATCCGTCGCGCCGGCGGCGGCCGCCTGCTCCTCCAGCTTCTCGGAGACGACGCGCTCGACCATGACCGGAAGGAAGGTCTCGACCTTCGCGTTGGCGGTGCGCTCGGCGATGGTCTGGTCGACCAGCGCGTCGATGTGCTCGGCGGTGTGCAGCGAGCCGTAGCGGCGGTGCATGTCCTCGCGGACGATCTCGAACTGGCGCTTGAGGAGGGGATTGGTCATCGAGGGCCCTTTCTGGTGATGCTCTGCACTTCCAACTCCGTGCGGCGGCCCGTCGCAAAGCACAATCATGACCGTCCCACCTGCGCTGATTGGCGTGAAGTTCAGTGGAAGTTAACCTGCCGTTAACCTTAGCATTCCTCAGGGGACATGTCGCGCCATTCGCGCGGGGCGCGCGGGGCGCGTCGGAAACGGGCGTTTATGATCTCCCCATGACCACCGTCGCAATCCTCGACTACGGCTCCGGCAATCTGCGCTCCGCCGAGCGCGCCGTGGCCTCCACCGGCGTCGACGTCGTCGTCACCGCCGACCCGGACACCGTCATGAACGCCGACGGGCTGCTCGTCCCGGGCGTCGGCGCCTACGCCGCCTGCATGGAGGGCCTCCACCGCGTGCAAGGCCCCCGCCTGATCGGCTCCCGGCTGGCCGGCGGCCGCCCCGTGTTCGGCATCTGCGTGGGCATGCAGGTGCTCTTCGATCGCGGCGTCGAATTCGCCGAAGGCGTCCACGCCGACGAAGCCGACCCCGGCGCCCGCGCCATCGGCACGCCCGGCTGCGGCGAATGGCCCGGCACCGTCGAACGCCTCGACGCGTCGATCCTGCCGCACATGGGCTGGAACACCGTCGAGGCCCCCGACGGCTCCGAGATGTTCCGCGGCATCGCCGACGAGCGCTTCTACTTCGTCCACTCCTACGCCGCCCGCCGCTGGGAGCTCGACGACGACTCCCGCATCGCCGCGCCGCTGGTGACCTGGACCGGACACGAAAACGACCGGTTCGTCTCCGCCGTGGAAAACGGCCCCCTGTGGGCCACGCAATTCCACCCGGAAAAGTCGGGCGACGCCGGGCTCGCGCTGCTGCGCAACTGGACCGCGACGCTCCGCTGACGCACGGCTGACGTTCGGCTGGGGTCCGGCCCGGCACGCCGCCGGCCCGTCACTGGCTCGTCAATGGCCCGTCATCGGCCCGCGCCGGTCCCGGCCCTGGAGCCCTCGCCTATACTGCAATCCGGAACTTCCGGCCGCTTTTTCCACGGCGGCCACCGAAATCAACCACCGACCCCCGGGGAGCGATACACCGCCATGACCTTGACCCTCCTGCCCGCCGTTGACGTCGCCGATGGACAGGCCGTCCGCCTGGTCCAGGGCGCCGCGGGTTCCGAGACCCACTACGGTGCCCCTCTCGATGCCGCGATGAACTGGCAGAACGCCGGGGCCGAGTGGATCCACCTCGTCGACCTCGACGCCGCCTTCGGTCGCGGCTCGAACTACGAGCTGCTCAAGGACGTCGTGGGCAAGCTGGACGTCGACGTCGAGCTGTCCGGCGGCATCCGCGACACCGAGTCGCTCGAGGCGGCGCTGGCCACCGGCTGCCGCCGCGTCAACATCGGCACCGCCGCGCTGGAGCACCCGGAGTGGTGCAAGGAGATCATCGGCAGCTACGGCGACCGCGTGGCCATCGGCCTCGACGTCCGCCAGATCGACGGCGAGTGGCGCTTGCGCGGCCGCGGCTGGGTCTCCGACGGCGGCGACCTGTGGGAGGTGCTGGAGCGCCTGGATTCCGAGGGCTGCACCCGCTTCGTGGTCACCGACGTGTCCAAGGACGGCACCCTGGCCGGCCCGAACCTGGAGCTGCTTCGCGACGTCGCCGCGGCGACCGACGCGCCGATCGTCGCCTCCGGCGGCGTGAGCTCCCTGGCCGACGTCGAGGCCATCAAGACCCTGGTGCCCGAGGGCGTCGACTCCGCGATCATCGGCAAGGCGCTCTACGCCGGCCGCTTCACGCTGGAAGAGGCGCTGGCGGTGGCGCGCTCCTAGCGCGGGAAGGTCGTTGGACCATGGCGGATCTGGAGCCCCGGGCCCTGCTGGCGATGGCGGAGGCGGCGGTCGATGAGGTCGAGGACCTCTTCACCGTCAACCTCGGTGCGGACCCGCTGGTGACCAAGGCCCGCGGCGACTTCGCCACGGAAATCGACCTGGCCATCGAGCGCCGCCTGCGCGAGCTGCTCCAGCACTTCACCGGCTTCCCCGTGCACGGCGAGGAGTACGGCACCGGCGGCGAGCGCGACTCCGTCTCCGACACCGTGTGGGTCGTCGACCCGATCGACGGCACCACCAACTACGCGGCCGGCTTCCCCATGTGCGCGATCCTCGTGTCGCTGCTGCACAAGGGTGAGCCCATCGTCGCGCTGGCGTCGATGCCGCTGCTGGGCCGCCGCGTCACCGCCACCCTCGGCGGCGGCACCCGCGTCAACGGCCGCGAGGTCCACATGGACCCCAAGTCCGGCCGCCCGGTGTCCATCGCATTCGGCTCGGTCATCGCCCGCCGCGACGGCACGTTCCCCCGCGGCTGGCGGCAGGCGCTGCTGTCCGCGGTGGGGGACCGCTACCCGACGATCCGCATCTCCGGTTCCGTCGGCGTGGATCTCGCCGCCACCGCCGCAGGCTCCTTCGGCGGCACCGTCACCTTCTCGCCGCACGTGTGGGACAACGCCGCGGGCGTCCTGCTCATCCGCGAAGCCGGCGGCGTGGTCACCGACTTGGCCGGCGAGGAATGGCACGACGGTTCCGTCGGCGTGCTCGCCGGCACGGAAGAGGTCCATGCCGGCCTTCTCCACATCGTCCGCGGCCTGCAGCCGCCCACCGACTTCCGCGCCTGACCCGGCCCGGCCCCGTTCCCGTTCCGCTTCAGCCCCGTTCCCGTTCCGTTCCAGCCCCGATCCCGCCCCGAACACCCGACACTAGGAGAACCATGTCCGTCGCGATCCGCGTCATCCCCTGCCTCGACGTCAATGACGGCCGCGTGGTCAAGGGCGTCAACTTCGAGAACCTCCGCGACGCCGGCGACCCCGTCGAGTTGGCGCACCGCTACAACCAGGAGGGCGCCGACGAGCTGACCTTCCTCGACGTCACCGCCTCCAAGGACGGCCGCGGCACCATGCTCGACGTGGTGCGCCGCACCGCCGAGCAGGTCTTCATCCCGCTCACCGTCGGCGGCGGCGTCCGCAGCGTCGACGACGTCGATCAGCTGCTGCGCGCCGGCGCGGACAAGGTCTCGGTCAACACCTCCGCCATCGCCCGCCCGGAACTGCTGCGCGAGCTGTCGCAGCGTTTCGGCGCCCAGTGCATCGTCCTGTCCGTCGACGCCCGCCGCGTGCCCGAGGGCGGCCAGGAGCAGCCGTCGGGCTTCGAGGTCACCACCCACGGAGGCTCCAAGTCCGCCGGCATCGACGCCGTCGAGTGGGCCCGCCGCGGCGAGGAACTGGGCGTCGGCGAGATCCTGCTCAACTCCATGGACGGCGACGGCACCAAGGACGGCTTCGACCTCGAGCTGCTGCGCAAGGTCCGTGCGGCCGTCGACGTGCCGGTCATCGCCTCCGGCGGCGCCGGCGCGGCCGAGCATTTCCCGCCCGCCGTCGAGGCCGGTGCCGACGCCGTGCTCGCCGCGTCGATCTTCCACTTCGGAGAGGTCTCCATCGGCGAGGTCAAGGACGCCATGGCCGACGCCGGCATCGAGGTCCGCCGATGAGCGGCTTCGAGGAGGTGCCGGCCGCTGCGGGTGCGGCGCTGACCGTCGGCAAGCAGGACCCCGACGACCCGGCCACCTGGGACCTGGCCCCCGACCTGGCCGCCCGCCTCAAGCGCAACGACGCCGGCCTGGTGCCGGCGATCGTGCAGGAGGCCGGCACCGGCGACGTGCTGATGCTCGCCTGGATGGACGACCACGCGCTGGCGTACACGCTGGGCACGCGCCGCGGAACGTACTGGTCGCGGTCGCGCGGCGAGTACTGGATCAAGGGCATGACCTCCGGGCATTTCCAGAAGGTCCACCACGTCGCCCTGGACTGCGACCACGACACCGTGCTGGTCACCGTCGATCAGACCGGCGCCGCCTGCCACACCGGCGCGCATTCCTGCTTCGACGTCGATCCGCTGGTGTAGGCCCGCGTCGGTGGCCGGGCACCGGCGTTTGGCATGATGTGACGCATGACGCGAACCTCGACGCGAACCTCGATGACCTCCCGGGAGCGCTTCCGCGCCCTGGCGCGCGACCACCGCGTGGTGCCGGTGATCAAGCGGGTGCTGGCCGACGGCGAAACCGCCCTGTCGGCCTACCGCAAGCTCGCCGCCGATCGCCCCGGCACGTTCCTGTTGGAGTCGGCGGACGTCGGGCAGTCGTGGTCGCGATGGTCGATGATCGGCTGCGGTTCCCGCACGGCCCTGACGGTCGTGGACGGCGAGGCGCGCTGGATCGGCACGGCGCCCGAGGGCGCCCCGGAGGGCGGCGATCCGCTGGTGGCGCTGCGCGAGACGCTGCGGCTCCTGCACAGCGAACTGCCGCTTGACGACGCCGCCGTGGAGGCCGGTTCGGTGCCTCCCTTCACGTCCGGCCTGGTCGGCTACTTCGGCCACGACATCATCCGCTTCATCGAGCGCAAGCTTCCCGACACCTGCGTCGACGATCTCGGCGTGCCGGAGATGGTGCAGATGCTGGTCGAGGACCTCGCCGTCGTCGACCACCACGAGGGCGTCATCTGGCTGGTGGCCAACCAGATCAACTGGGACGCCTCCGACGAGCGGGTCGACGAGGCCTACGACGACGCCGTGTCGCGCATCGAATCGATGCTGGGCAAGCTCGCCGCGCCGCTGTCGACGCCGCCGGTGGAGGTGGAACTGCCGGAGCCGCAGGTGCGCCGCCAGCGCACCCCGGAGGAGCACAAGCGCCGCATCGAGGTGTGCAAGGAGCACATCCGGGCCGGCGACGCCTTCCAGATCGTGCTGTCGCAGCGGTTCGAGATGGACACCGACGCCACCGCGCTGGAGGTCTACCGCATGCTGCGGATGACCAACCCCAGCCCGTACATGTTCCTGGTCAACGTGCCGGACGAATCGATGAAGCGCACGGCGTTCCAGATCGTCGGGTCCTCGCCGGAGTCGCTGGTGCAGGTCAAGGGCCGCCGCGTGGTCACCAACCCCATCGCCGGCACGCGCCCGCGCGGGGCGGACGTCGAGGCCGACGTGCTGCTGGAGAAGGAGCTGCTGGCCGACGAGAAGGAGAACAGCGAGCACCTCATGCTCGTCGACCTGGGCCGCAACGATCTCGGCCGCGTCTGCGAGCCGGGCACGGTGAAGGTCCACGATTTCCGCCACATCGAGCGGTACTCGCACGTCATGCACCTGGTCTCGACGGTGACGGGCACGTTGGCCCAGGAGTCCACCGCCGTCGACGCGTTCGCCGCGACGTTCCCGGCGGGCACGCTGTCCGGTGCCCCGAAGCCGAGTGCGCTGGCGATCATCGACGAGCTCGAGGACACCCGCCGCGGCGTCTACGGCGGCACGGTCGGATACTTCGATTTCCGCGGCAACACCGATCAGGCCATCACCATCCGCAGCGGCCTGATCAAGGACGGCACGGTGTACGTGCAGGCCGGCGGCGGCATCGTCGCGGATTCCGATCCCGATGCCGAGGACGCCGAGACCCGCAACAAGGCCGCCGCGGTGCTTCGCGCCGTCGCCGCCGCCGAAACCATCCGGGAAGCCCGGGGAAACGCTGACGGGGGAACAGATGACTGACGGCACGCACGACACCCACGACGATTCTTTGCTTGACGACGGCGACCGCACCGCCAAGAACCCGAAGAAGAAGTCCGATCGGCGCCCCGGCGTCGCGCAGTTGCTCATGGTGGTGTCGGCGCTGGGCCTGTGGTTGGCCGGGCGTTCGGCGTGGTTGACGGTGACGACGTTCGATGACAAGTCCGGCGAGGCGGTCAACGATCTCGTCGGCGCGACGTGGGCGCCGGAGACCACGGCGCTGGCGCTGGCCCTGGCCGCCGCCGTCGGCGCGACGCTGATCCTCGGCGGCATCGGCCGCCGCATCGTCGGTGCCTTGGCCGCCGTCATCGCGGCGACGGCCGCGTGGTCGCCGCTGCAGCTGATCACCAGCGGTGCGGACCCCGAGCGGGCACTGGACCTGTTGTCGTCGGGTGCGGCGACGCAGCGGGCCAACGCGCCGGTGACGGTGTCGGACTGGGCGGAGGTGCAGGATCTAGCGGTGCATTCGACCGGGCCGGTCATCTCCATCGTCATGGCGGCGCTCGGCGTGCTCGGCGGCGCCCTGCTGCTGGTGCGGCCGGGCGGCACGGGCGCCAAGCGGCGTTCCGGCGCGTACGAGACCCCGGAAGTCCGGCGCGAGCGCGTGCGCGACGACCTGTCCCGCGAGCCGGAGTCCGGCCGCGTGCTGTGGGACGCGCTGGACGCGGGCGTGGACCCGACGGACCCCGACCCCGCGCCCGGTGACGGCGGGGTCAAGCGTTAACATTCACCCGGAAACGGAATTCATCGACTTCAGGGCCCCGACGGGCCCGCTGTGAGGGGATTGACCATGGCAACGGTGCTCGACGACATCATCGCCGGAGTGCGCGAGGATCTGGCCGCCCGCGAGGCGAAGGTTCCCTACGCCGAGATCAAGGCGCGGTCGCTCGACGCCCCGCCGGCGCTGGACGCGGTGGCGGCGCTGTCCCGTCCGGGCGTGCAGGTCATCGCCGAGGTCAAGCGCGCCTCCCCGTCGAAGGGCGACCTGGCGGACATCCCGGAGCCGGCCGTGCTGGCGAAGGCCTACGCCGACAACGGCGCTGCGGTCATCTCCTGCCTGACGGAGGAGCGCCGCTTCCGCGGTTCGCTGGCCGACCTCGACGCCGTCCGCGCCGCCGTGGACATCCCGGTGCTGCGCAAGGACTTCATCGTCACGCCGTACCAGATCCACGAGGCCCGCGCCCACGGCGCCGACCTGGTGCTGCTCATGGTGTCGGCGCTGGATCAGGCGGCGCTGGAGTCGCTGCTCGACCGCACCGAGTCGCTGGGCATGAACGCCCTCGTCGAGGCGCACACCGCCGAGGAGGTCGACCGCGCGGTCGCCGCGGGCGCGAAGATCCTGGGCATCAACGCCCGCAACCTGAAGACCCTCGAGGTCGACATGGGCGTGTACGGCAAGCTGGCCCCGATGCTGCCGGAGACCGTGGTCAAGGTCGCCGAGTCCGGCGTCAAGGGCCCGGAGGACCTGCGCGCCTACGCCGACCAGGGCGCCGACTGCGTGCTGGTGGGCGAGGGGCTGGTCACCGCCGGCGACCCGGGCGACGCCTGCCGCCGCCTCGTCGCCGCGGGGCAGCACCCCGCCTCGCGCGGCTAGGTTCCCGCTTCGAGCGGCTGGGTCCCCGTCAGGGCGATTTCCCGTTCGACGGGGGGTCACGCGGGTTTTCCAACCGGCCCGGCACCCGGTCGCGTCCGTTCGGAATTCCGGCTGCGGGCGCGCCCGCATCCGCCCACCCCGGTGGCCGCGCCCCGGGCGCGGATGCGTCACAATGGTCGGGTGAACGATCAGGAATTCAAGAACAAGGACGCCGTCGGAGATCGCCTGCCCACGGTGGGCGAGGTCATTTCGCGGACCACCGACCACGAGCCCGATGAGCTGGGGCACTGGGGGGAGTGGGGCGGCACCTACATCCCCGAGGCCCTGATGGCGGTCATCGACGAGGTCAAGGACGGTTACGCCAAGGCCCGCGCCGACGAAGGGTTTCTCGCGGAACTCGACCGGCTGCAGCGCGATTACACGGGCCGCCCGTCCCCGCTGTACCCGGCCGCCAAGTTCGGAGAGGCCATCGGCGCGAAGGTGTGGCTCAAGCGCGAGGACCTGAACCACACGGGCAGCCACAAGATCAACAACGTCCTCGGCCAGGTGCTGCTGGCCAAGAACATGGGCAAGACCAAGATCATCGCGGAAACCGGTGCCGGCCAGCACGGCGTGGCCACCGCCACCGCGTGCGCGCTGCTGGGTCTGGAGTGCCGCGTTTACATGGGTGCCGTCGATGCGGAGCGCCAGGCGCTCAACATCGCCCGGATGCGTCTGCTGGGCGCCGAGGTCATCGAGGTCCAGATCGGCTCGCGGACCCTCAAGGACGCGATCAACGAGGCCATGCGCTTCTGGGTCGCCAACGCCGACGACACCTATTACTGCTTCGGCACCGCGGCGGGCCCGCACCCGTTCCCGGCGATGGTGCGCGACTTCCAGCGCGTCATCGGCGCGGAGGCGCGCCAGCAGATCCTCGCCGCCACGGGCGAACTCCCCGACGCCGTCATCGCGTGCGTCGGCGGCGGTTCCAACGCCATCGGCCTGTTCCACCACTTCATCGACGACGAGACGGTCCGTCTGATCGGCGCAGAGGCCGCGGGCGACGGCGTCGAGACCGGCCGCCACGCCGCCCCCATTTCGGCGGGCGGCAAGCCGGGCGTCTTCCAGGGCTCCTTCGCCGCGCTGATGCAGGACGAGGACGGCCAGATCATCGAGTCCCACTCCATTTCCGCCGGCCTGGATTACCCGGGCGTCGGCCCGGAGCATTCCCAGCTCGCCGATTCGGGGCGCGCGGAGTACCTGCCGATCACGGATACCCGGGCCATGGACGCCTTCCGCGATCTGTCGCGCATGGAGGGCATCATCCCGGCCATCGAGTCCGCCCATGCGGTGGCGGCGGCCCGGGTCGCCGCAGAGCAGCTTGCCGACGATCTCGGCCGGGAGCCGGTCATCATCGTGAACATCTCCGGCCGCGGCGACAAGGACGTCGACACGGCGGCGCGGTGGTTCGACCTCCACCCGGAGACCATCCGCACGCCCGCCGAGACGACGGGCCCGGAATCCGCCGAGCACGAATTGACGGATCAGCTGGACGCTGAGCCGAAGGATGAGCCGAAGGAGCAGGGCAAGTGAGCCTCGCAGACGTTTTCGCCCAGGTCCGCGCCGAGAACCGCGCGGCGTTCATCGCCTACTACCCGGCCGGGTACCCGACGGTCGACGGGTCGGTCGACGCCATCAAGGCGATCGTCGACGCAGGTGCCGACATCGTCGAGGTGGGCCTGCCGTATTCCGACCCGATGATGGACGGCCCCACCATCCAGGAGGCCGCGAACATCGCGTTGGCCGAGGGCTTCCGCATCCGCGATCTGTTCCGCGTCGTCCGCGAGGTCACCGACGCGGGCGGCAACTGCGTGACCATGACCTACTGGAACCCGATCCTCCAGTACGGACCCGAGAAGTTCGCCGAGGACTTCGCCGCCGCCGGCGGCCTCGGCGCGATCATCCCCGACCTGCTGCCGGAGGAGGCGGGCCGCTGGCTCGCCGCCGCCGAGAAGCACGGTCTGGACACCATCTTCCTCGTCGCACCGTCGTCGTCGAACGAGCGCATCGCGCTGACCACCGCCGCCACCGGCGGCTTCGTCTACGCCACCAGCCACATGGGCGTCACCGGCGCGTTGAGCGCCGTGGACTCCGCGGCCGGTGTCCTGGTGTCGCGCACCCGCGAGTTCACCGATCTGCCGGTGTGCGTCGGCCTGGGCGTCTCCAACGGGGAGCAGGCCGCCGAGATCGCCGGATTCGCCGACGGCGTCATCGTCGGCTCCGCCCTGATCAAGGCCGCCACCGCCGGCCGCGACGAGCTCGTGGCGCTCGCCGGGGAGCTGGCGGCCGGCGTGCGGTCGGGGGAGCGGGAGTGACCGTCGACCTGCTGGCGAACATCCCGTCGCCGCCGCAGGGCGTGTGGCAGCTGGGCCCCATCCCGCTGCGCGGTTATGCGCTGTCGATCCTCGCGGGCATCGTCATCGCGGTGCTGTGGGCGAAGCGGCGCTACGCCGATCGCGGGGGCAACCCGGAGATCGTCCTCGACGTCGCCATCGCGGCGATTCCCGCGGGCATCATCGGCGGCCGCATCTACCACGTGCTCACCGACTGGCCGAAGTACTTCGGCGAGGGCGGAAACCCTTGGCAGGCGTTCAACATCGCCGCCGGCGGCCTGGGCATCTGGGGCGCCGTCGCCTTGGGCACGCTGGCCGGATGGCTGGTGCTGAAGTGGCGGAAGATCCCGGTGGCGCCGATGCTCGACGCGGTCGCCCCGACGATCATCCTCGCCCAGGGCATTGGTCGGTTGGGCAACTGGTTCAACCAGGAACTCCACGGTGGGCCCACGGACCTGCCGTGGGGCCTGGAGATCTATCGGCGTGTCGACGAGGCAGGAAACCTGGCCCCCGTCACGGGCGTCTCCACCGGCGAGGTCCTCGCCGTGGTGCACCCGACGTTCCTGTACGAGCTGGTGTGGAACGTCGCCATCTGCGTGTTGCTGGTGTGGCTGGACCGGCGCTTCCGCCTCGGCGGCGGCGTGGTATTCGCGCTCTACGTCGCCGGCTACACGCTCGGTCGCTTCTTCATCGAGCTGATCCGCACCGACGCCGCCACCGAGGTCTTCGGCGGCCTGCGCATCAACACGGTCACCTCCGCCGTCGTATTCCTCGTGGCCTGCGGATTCGTCTTCATGCTCAGGCACAAGCGTCGTGAAGCACCCGAAGCCGTCCGCGGAGGGGCGGGCCGCGGCGCGGACGCCGCGGTTGGGGACTAGGGTGGTGACCGTGCAAAGACGAACGAAGATCGTATGTACCCTTGGCCCCGCCGTCGCGTCCCTGGAGGGGATCACCGGCCTCGTGGAGGCCGGCATGGACGTCGCCCGGCTGAACTTCTCCCACGGTGAGCACGAGGACCACGCGCAGAATTACCGCTGGGTCCGCGAAGCCTCCGACGCGACCGGCCACGCCGTCGGCATCCTCGCCGACTTGCAGGGCCCCAAGATCCGCCTCGGCCGTTTCGCCGAGGGGTCGACGTACTGGGCGGACGGCGAGATCGTCCGCATCACCGTCGACGACGTCGAGGGCACCCACGACCGCGTGTCCACCACCTACAAGAACCTCGCCAACGACGCCAAGCCCGGCGACCGCCTGCTCGTCGACGACGGCAAGGTCGGCCTGAAGTGCGTCGGCGTCGAGGGCAACGACGTCATCTGCGAGGTCACCGAGGGCGGCCCCGTGTCCAACAACAAGGGCGTGTCCCTGCCGGGCATGGACATCTCCGTGCCGGCGCTGAGCGAGAAGGACATCCGCGACCTGCGCTTCGCCCTGAAGCTGGGCGTCGATTTCATCGCGCTGTCGTTCGTGCGCTCGCCGTCGGACGTCGAGCTCGTCCACGCGATCATGGACGAGGAGGGCCGCCGCGTCCCGGTCATCGCGAAGCTGGAGAAGCCGGAGGCCGTCGATGCGCTCGAGGCCATCATCCTCGCGTTCGACGCGGTGATGGTCGCCCGCGGCGACCTCGGCGTCGAGGTGCCGCTGGAGGACGTGCCGCTGGTGCAGAAGCGCGCGGTGCAGATCGCCCGCGAGAACGCCAAGCCGGTCATCGTCGCCACGCAGATGCTGGATTCGATGATCGTCAACTCCCGCCCGACCCGTGCCGAGGCCTCGGACGTCGCCAACGCCGTCCTCGACGGCGCCGACGCCGTGATGCTGTCCGGCGAGACGTCGGTGGGCAAGTACCCGGAGACCACCGTGCGCACCATGGCCCGCATCGTCGGCGCCGCCGAGCGCGACGGCGAGGTGCCCGCGCTGACGCACGTGCCCCGCACCAAGCGCGGCGTGATCTCCTACGCGGCCCGCGACATCGGCGAGCGCCTCAACGCCCGCGCCCTTGTGGCCTTCACGTCCTCGGGCGACACCGCCCGTCGCGTGGCGCGCCTCCATTCGCGACTGCCGCTGCTGGTGTTCACCCCGCACCAATCCGTGCGTTCCCAGCTGTCGCTGACGTGGGGCGCCGAGACCTTCCTGACCCGCGAAGTCCGCACCACCGACGAAATGATGACCACCGTCGACGAGGCGCTGCTGGACATGAACGAGTACCGCCGCGGCGACATGATGGTCGTCGTCGCCGGCTCGCCCCCGGGCAACGAGGGCAACACCAACCTGGTTCACGTCCACATGCTGGGCGAGGACATCAAGGGGGAGTAGTCCCTGCCGGGGCCCGCGCCCTTCCATCCGCACGACCCCGCCACACCGCGGTTTCCCGCCGGTGTGGCGGGGTCGTTCGCGTGAGGGGGCCGTTCGTGAGGGTCCGTCTGCACGAGCCCGTTCGCGTGGGGGCTCGCGTGGGGCCCGCGCACATGGGGCGGGTTCCGTTCGGCAACGATTCGGATTCTTTTCGGCCCGATCAAGTTGTATTTGAAGGTGAATAATGGTCATGTGGAAGGAAGACAATCGACCAACCAACTCACCTGAGGTGATTCCCCGTGTCCCTGCCCGAATCCGAGAAATCGAACGCGCGCCGAACCGGCGGAAGATCGGCGAAGGAGGACGCGGGCACCGCCGATTCCGGACCGGGGGACATCACCCGGGGGCGAAAATTCACCTTCCGCATCGACCCGCCGGTGTTCTGGCCGTCGGTGGCGCTCATCCTCGGGTTCGTGGCCTGGACGCTGATCTCGACCGAATCGGTCACGTCGACCTTTTCCACGTCCGCCGACTGGCTGAAGGAGAACCTGGGCTGGTTCTACATCCTCGGCGTCACCGTCTTCCTGGTGTTCCTCATCTGGATCGCGGTGTCGCGGTTCGGACGGATTCGGCTGGGCGGCGACGATGAACGCCCCGAGCATTCGACGCCGACGTGGTTCGGCATGTTGTTCGCGGCGGGCATCGGCACGATCCTCATGTTCTGGGGCGTCGCCGAACCGCTGAACCACTTCGCCAATCCACCGATGGCGGACGTCGAACCGCAGTCCGCCGACGCCGCGCGCGAGGCGATGGCCTTCACCTTCTATCACTTCGGCCTGCACACGTGGACCATCTTCGCGCTGCCGGGCCTGGCATTCGCCTACTTCATCTACAAGCGCAAGCTGCCGGCGCGCCTGTCGTCGATCCTCGCGCCGCTGATCGGCACCCGGATCTACGGCCCGATCGGCCGCCTCGTCGACGTCATCGCCGTCGTCGGCACGGTCTTCGGCGTGGCGGTCTCGATCGGCCTGGGCACCATGCAGATCAGCGCGGGCCTCAACCGCCTGTACGGCATCGATGAATCGGTGACGGTGCAGGTTCTGCTCATCGTGATCGTCTCGCTCATCGCGTGCGTGTCGGTGGCGCTCGGCCTGGACAAGGGCATCAAGCGACTGTCCAACCTCAACATCGGCGCCGCGGTCCTGCTGCTCGTCTTCGTGCTCTTCGCGGGCCCGACGCTGTACCTGCTGCGCGGCACCATCGAGGCCGTGGGCGCCTACTTCGTCGAGCTGCCCCGCCTGGCGCTGTGGAACGACGCGTTCGAGGAGAACCCCGGCTGGCAGGGCGGCTGGACCGTCTTCTACTGGGCGTGGACCATCACGTGGGCGCCGTTCGTCGGCATCTTCGTCGCCCGCATTTCCCGCGGCCGCACCATCCGCGAGTTCGTCGGCGGCGTCCTGGCGCTGCCGGTCGCCTTCTCCCTGATCTGGTTCGGCATCTTCGGCATGGCCTCGTTCCGCGTCGAGCAGGAGCAGGGCGGCCTCGTCGACGTCGTGGTCGATCAGGGCGACGTGCCGGGCGCGCTTTTCGAGTTCCTGTCCAACTTCCCGTGGGCGCCGGTGATGTCCCTGTTCGCGGTGTTCATCGTGGTCATCTTCTTCACCACGTCGATGGATTCGTCCTCGATGGTCCTGGACATGATGGCGCTGGGCGACGAGGACAAGTCGAACCCCGTGCAGCGCGTCCTGTGGGCGGTGCTCACCGGGCTGGTCGCGGCGATCCTGCTCGTCGGGGCGGGCGAGGCCGGGCTGACTGCGCTGCAGGACACGATCACAGTCGTCGGCCTGCCGTTCTTCGTCCTCGGGTTCATCATGATGATCTCGTTGGTCAAGGGCATCCGCGACGATGCGGCGGCGATCCCGGAGCCGCGCACCCGCCAGTGGCGCCCCGCATTCACGCCGGACGCGCTGGAGTCCCAGGAATCGACGCCGGCCCCGGGCTACGACGAAAACGGCGAACCCCTGCCGGCGCCGCTCATCGACGAAGAGGGCAACCTGCACATCCCGGGCGGCGCGGTCATCGACGGCGACGTCACGGTGCGGGGTTCGGTCCAGGAGGAATCGGACCCGACCACTAACTGAGGCCGAGCCGAACCGCGTGCGGGGAAGGGCCGGGGCCCGGTGTTAAGGTCACCGGAATAGTTTTCCGTCCGGTTCCCGCACATGCCCCGCGCACCGCGGCAGTTCCCGAGGAGGTTCGTTGCCCACCCTGTTCGAAACGTTCAGCATCGGCGGCTTGCAGCTGCCCAACCGCGTCGTCATGGCCCCGATGACCCGGGTCCGTTCGCAGGCGCAGGTGGCCGACGACATGACGGGCGAGTACTACGCGCAGCGGGCGACGGCCGGGTTGATCGTGTCGGAGGGCACCTTCATTTCCCCGGCGGCGCGCGGGTTCGCGGCTGTGCCGGGCATCTGGAAGCCGTCGCAGGTCGAGGGCTGGGCCCAGGCGGTCGGGGACGTCCATGCGGCGGGCGGCCGGATCGTCGCCCAGTTGTGGCACTGCGGCCGGGTGTCGCACACGGCGCTGCAGCCGTCGGGGTCGGCGCCGGTGAGCTCGACGTCGACGCCGACGGACGACGCCAAGTGCTACATCTTCGACTCCCGCGGCGAGGCCCGCTTCACCGGTGCCTCCGACCCGATCGGCCTGGACGCCGACGGCATCGCCGAGACGATCGCCGACTACGCCCGCGCCGCCGCCGGTGCGGTCGAGGCCGGGTTCGACGGCGTCGAGATCCACGCCGCCAACGGTTACCTCATCCAGCAGTTCATCAATCCCGGGGTCAACGACCGGTCGGATGATTGGGGCGCGGACACCGTCGACAAGCGGCTGCGGTTCCCGCTCGCCGTCGCCGATGCCGTCCTGGCCGCGGTGCGCGACGCCGTCCGCGCGGCGGAGGACGCCGGGACCCGCGAGCCCGGCACCCCGTTAGCCGTGGGCATGCGCATTTCGCCCTACGGCACGGTCAACGGGATGCCGCTGTACGACGGCATCGAAACCACCTACGTCGCGCTGGCGAAGGAGCTCGGCGCCCGCGGGGTCGATTTCATCCATGTCGCGGACCAGTCGTCGACGACCGGCGATCGCGTGACGCCCGAGGTGCCCCGCGAGTTCGTGGAGCACATGCGCGAGGTGTACCCCGGCGCGGTGATCTTCACCGGCGGCCAGACGGCGGAGTCGGCGCAGGAGTGGCTCGACTCCGGGCTGGTCGATCTGGTCGGCTTCGGCCGCCCGTTCATCGCCAACCCGGATCTGGTGCGCCGCCTGCGCGACGACCTGCCGCTGGCCGAGGCCGACAGGGACACCATTTACGCCCAGGGGGAGGCCGGCTACACCGATTACCCGGCGTATTCGGGGTAACCGGGGCAGCCGGCTAGCCGGAGTACCCGGTGTACTCGGAGTAGCCGCAGCCACCGCCGCGCGAATTCTCAGCGCGGGTAGACGGGGAACACGTGCTCGCCGAGTTCGTCGAGGACGTCGGGCACGGGCCGTCGTGAAGCCCGAAGCCCCAAGATGACGTGATCGACGCCGAGCCCCGCCAGCCGCTCCAGGTACCGCAGCAGGAACGTCCGCCCCGCGCGGAAACCGTAGCGCAGGGGCTTCGGTTCGGCGTCGGGGTCCGGCAGCAGGTCGAGGGTCAGGGTGGTGATGTACGGCTTGACGACGTCCACGCCCCCGTCATCCGTCCCGCACGCCCGGGCGACGTTGTCGCGCCAGCCGCGGATCAGCTTCGCCGTGGTGTCGAGGTCCTGGCCGTAGTACATCCAGCCGTCGCCGTGCTCGGCGATCCACTCGGGCGTCTGGCCGCAGTGGCCGGTGACGTAGAGCGGGATGGGGGAGCCGCCGACGGGCTTGGGCAGCATCTCGATGCCCATGTCCACGCCGCCCCAGCGGTTGGCCGTGGTGCGCGGCGTGCCGGGGCGCCACAGGGCACGGACGTAGCCGACGGCGTGGCGGAAGTCGTCGGCGCGGTCGGCGCGGCGGCGCTTGAAGGCGGGGAACTCCTCCGGCCGGTCGCCGGTGGCCACGCCCAGGGCCACGCGTCCGTCGGAGAGCTGGTCGACGCTGGCGGCCTGCTTCGCCACGTGGATGGGGTGGCGCAGCGTCAGAACCGTCGATGCGGTGGCCAGGCCGATGCTCGACGTCTGCGCCGCGAGGTACGCCATGTGCGTGAAGGGGTCGAGGATCTGGCCGGCGTCGCGGAATTCGTCGACAAGCAGTGGGACGTCGCGGAACCACAGTGCGGTCGCACCGGCGTCTTCGGCGTGCTTTGCGACGGCCGCCGTGTCCCTCAACAGCACCTGCAGGTCGGGGACGGGGCCGCGGCCGCCGCTGAGTGGCTCGGCCAGGCCGAGCGTCATCCGGTCCGTGGGCAGGTGGAGGGGCATGTCGGGCTCCGGTTCGGTTACCGGCGGAGGCAGGCCAGCACGGCCGCGGCGGCGGAGCGGGTGGTGGCGTCGACGGTGGGTTCGTAGTCCGGCAGGAACGTGGACATGTGGTTGGAGGGCACGTCCTCGAGGATGCGGTCGGCGGCGACGGCGGAGTCCCACAGCTCGCGCGGGGTGACGCCGACGGTCCAGTAGACGTAGGGGCAGCCGAACGCGTTGGGGATGTCGGAGAAGTCCTCTGACGCGGTCCAGCGTTCGGCGGTGACGGATTCGGCCCCGAAGACGCCGTCGAAGGCGGCGCGTACGTCGGCGAAGACTTCCGGGTCGTTGTCGGTGACGTCGCCGTGGTCGGAGTACGTGAAGCGCGGCTCGGCGCCGGCGCCGGAGGCCATGCATTCGGCGCGGACGACGCGTTCGATGGCGTTGATGAGGATCCCGCGGACCTCGTCGGAGTAGTACCGGATGTTCAGGACGATCCGCGCGTGCCCGGGGATCGTGTTGTTCGAGTTGCCGGACGACAGCGTGCCCACCGAGATCACCGCGAATTCGTGGGGCGACACTTCGCGGCCGACGATGCCCTGCAGGCGCATCACGATCGCCGCGGCGATGTAGGTCGGGTCGACGCCGTTGTGCGGCATGGAGCCGTGGGCGGAGCGCCCGGTGATGTCGATGGTGATGGTGTCGCAGCCGGTGAGCACCGGGCCGGCGGCGGACATGACGCGGCCGGCGGGGCCGGGGACGACGTGCAGGCCCAGGCAGACGTCGGGGCGGGGGATCTTCAGCATCAGGCCGTCGTCGACCATGCCCTGGGCGCCGCACGCGGTTTCCTCGGCGGGCTGGAACAGGGCGATGAAGGTGCCGGACCAGTCTTCGCGGTTGGCGTCGAGGATGGCGCAGGCGCCGAGCAGCGCCGTCATGTGGTGGTCGTGGCCGCAGGCGTGCATGACCTTGGAGGCGACGCCTTCGCGGGAGACGCCGTCGGCGACGGAGGCGTAGTCCACGCCGGTGGCTTCTTCGACCGGCAGTGCGTCGATGTCGGCGCGGTAGAGCACCGTGGGGCCGTCGCCGTTGCGGAAGACGCCGACCAATCCGTGGCCGCCGATGCCGGTGGTGATGCTGCAGTCGAACTCGGAGAGGCGGTGTGCCAGGAAGTCGGCGGTGCGCTCTTCGACGGCCGACAGTTCCGGGTTGGCGTGCAGGTGCCGGTACACCGATTGCTGCCACGACAAGTCGACTCCGTGATCCGCGATGATCTCGGGGATCGTGCGGTACGGGCGGGCGTCGGTCGGGGCGGTGGCGGACATCGGGTCGGTGAACCTCATTCTGCGATTGTGCTTGCGGCGTGCGTGCGTGTCGTGCGTGGGGCTCGCGTGGTGTGAACCATGCGCGGTGTGAACCCCTGCGCGAAGTGCTCATGCCAGTGTACCGATCAGTCCATTTTCGGCTGGTCGGTTGAATTTCGCTGCCCTCACGCCTGCGGAGCCGCGTCATCGCCCCCGTCCGGTTCGCCGTCGGAGCCGGCTCCCCGCGAAAAGAACCTCCGGATCCGACGCCCCGGCGCGAGCCATCCGAGCGGATGGTGATTTTCCCGCGGCGCCCGGTCCGGATCCATCGACTTCGGCGGTATCCAGCGCACCTTGGGGTTCTCGGGGCCATGCCGCGCCCCATCTTCCCGCCCCCGAGCTGCCCCGCGCCCGGATTCCCGGTCCTCCGGTGGCCCCGCCCTCGTCGTCCACCAGCGATTTTCGTCGGCCCGGTCGTCGTCGACGCGGCCGTGCATGACGTAGTCGGCGAGCGTCATGGCGTCGACGTTCGTCGGCCCTCCCGTGTCCCACCTGTCGATGTGGTGAATGTCGCAGTAGGCGGGCGGCGACGATGACCCCGGTGCCGTACTCATCCCTTCTTCCGCGCACAGTGCGAGGTACTGGTTGAGGGATCCGGCGCGCCTCGACCGCCCGAACCACAGATTCCGCCCCCGGAAGTCCATCACCGACAGGAAAACGTCGCGTGCGTCGGCCCCGCGGACGGCTTCTCCGATGGACATCGTCGTGGACACGTCCGTCAGCGCGGTGCCCGTCATCTTCGCCAGCTCCGAGATGTGCATGGTCACCACGATCGACGTCGTCCCGCGTTTCGGCCGCAGCCTCTTCGCCGGACGGACGTTCGGCGCCGGGGAAGGGGCGGGAGGAGCGGGGGAGGTGGGAGGAGGCCCCTCATCGGTCCCTTCACCGGCCTCCTCATCCGACCCCTCGCTCCCGAACCCCGCGGCGATCGCCGCTTCCACCGCATCGTGGCGGCGCTGATCGGCGGTGCGGTCGTCGTCGGCACCCTTGGGCAGCAATGCCCCCGGCCCCGCAAAATCGGCCCACAGCCGCCGGAGAATCGCGCCCAGCTCCGGCGTCACGTGCCCGCTGATCCGGGACATGTTGTCTCCGTCGGGTTGCGACAACCGCACGCTGCGGCGCCGCTGCCGGTCCTCGTCGGAATACGGGTCATCCAGCCCCAGCAACGCGCGCAGCATCGGCCCGAGATGCCGCAGATCATCGACCTGCACCTTGTCCAGCAAATCGGCGATGTGCGGATCGGCGACGTGGACCAGTTCGTTGCCCCGCTCGGGCAGTTCGTCCAGCGCCTTGTGGATCAGCTCCACCGCATCTGCGCCCGCCACGCCCTCCTCCACGCGTTGGCGCACCGCCGGCAGGTCGTGTTTCGGCGGCCGGTCTTGGGCCTCGGCCCTCTGCATCCGGTGCGCCGCGGCCAATCGCCGCCGCGCCTCGGCCCGCGACACGTGCGCGTTCTCGACGAGTTTCCGCATGGCCACGGGTGTTTGCTTTACGACGCGCCCGTTCGCCGTCGCCGACAAATACTCCGTGTCGACGATGGCGAGCCGACGGCGCGCGGTTTCCAATTCGACGTAGAGCTCGTGCCGGGCGTCGTCATCGAGGAGGTCCCAGCCTCCCGCCATGACGTCGACGGCGGCGGAGAAGTGCCCGACCGCTTCGCGCAAGTCCGCGACGCACCCGGCGGGCCGCCCGGTGCCCGTCGAACCGTTGCCATCGCCCCCGTTGGTCATGGGAACAGAGTATCTAATGCACCGGATCAAATGGGGCGAAAATAGCCCCTGAGTCGAACAAATGATCGACTCAACATCTCAAAATCGAAGCCCTCCACCGCAACTCGGTGTTCGAACGGGCCGCCCCGCAAAGGCCGCCGATTGCGCCGGTACTGCGAATGGGGGTGGTGCCGGGCCGTCGTCAAGCGAAAAGCAAGCCCTTACAACCGCGACTCCTTGGACACCTGCGGGTTGTAGTGCAGGGAGTTCGGCCGGCAGGCGCACTCGACGGCGATGCGGGTATCGGCGGCGATGCGGCGCTCGTCGCGCAGGCGGTACAGCTGCGGCACGACGCGATCGCGCAGGGCCTGCGGGGAGATGGTGTTCAGGTAGATCTTCGTGCCGCCCTCGAACCCGGCGAGGTTGGACACGCGCCACTTGATCATGACGCGCCACGGCATCCGCACGTCCAGGTCGATGGGCCGGTGGTGCCACTCCTCGTTGCACGGCACGTCGGGGCCGGCGGCGGCGTGGCAGGCGTGGATGAGGTCGCTCATGCCCGCGACCTCCTCCGGCGTCTGCCGCCATGGCTCGCAGGTCGGCGACTTCGAGTGGATCTCCAGGGTGGGGTAGCGGTGCCCGAAGCCCGCGAACGCTACGGCATGGTCGTTTTCGGCGATGACCAGGTTGTGCCGCGCGGCGTAGTCGACGGCGAACTCGTTGTACATGTTCGGGTTTTCGCGCAGGCGGCGGATCTCCTGCTCGAGCTGCTCGCCGTGCTCGTCGATGGCCACCAGCTGCTTGTGCAGATGGTCGAAGCTCGCGCCGGCCGGCTTGAGCCAGTTCTGGAACGCCGCGACGTAGCGCACGTACCGGTTGCGGCGGTACAGGTCGGCCATGGACTCGACGGTGAAGGCGATGAACGCCCGGTGCTCGTCGACGGTCAGCGTGCCCGACGACGCCAGCTGGTCGTCGCGGGTCGCCCCATCGACGAAGTGCCGCCGCGCGACGATGACGTCGTGCCCGCCGGCGAAGTAACCGGGCGCGTGCTCCAGCAGCTCTCCGTCGGTCAGCGCCGCGACCTTCTCCGGGTCCTGCCCCGCGGCCTTGAGCCGGGTGCGCACGATGGCCAGCACGTGCTCGCGCCCTTCGGGGTCGGCGAGGTAGCGGGCCATGCGGGAGCGGGTCTCGTCGTCGGGGATGAAACCGTAGTTGGCGGCCCAGTAGTCGTAGCTGACGATCTCGAACAGGTTGGGTACCCGCCGGAACTCCGCGACCGTGTCGTGGATCTGGCCGGGCAGGACGCCGTGGATGGTGCGGAAACCGGTCGGGGCGGAATCGTCGCGCACCACGCGCGACTTCTCGGGAGGCGTCTGCAGCGCATTGTCGGAACCGAACGCGTCGCGGGCGGTGAAGTCCGCGTCCGTCAGCGGTTTCGGATCGGGCCGCGAGATGCCCAGCGGGCGGTTGCCGCGCCCGGGGACCGTCCAGACCTGGGTGCCGGAGAATGGGTTGAGCTGCTTGACCGTGCCATCCGCGAGCGTGACCAACGGCGTTCCGATTTCCTGCATGCCCCCAGATTACGACCGCCGCGGAATCCTCGCCGCGCTCCCCGCTCCGCTCCCCGCTCCGGCACCGGTCCCGCGCCGGGCGTCGAGGGTGGCCAGGCGGGCCGCCTCCCGCAGTTGGTCCAGGGTCCGCGCCATGGGCCCGGGAAGGGCGGTGGCCCCGGCACTTCGCTTGACGACGACCGCGTCCCACTCCACCCGGCCCCCGATCAGATGCACCGGGATGGGACGGGCACCCGGGGATGGCGGCGTCGCCGCGCGGGCGACGATCCAGCCGAGGACCTTGCCCTCGTGGCTCTGGGCGTCGATGGAACCTTCGCCGGTGAGGATGAGATCGACGGGAACGTCACCGTCCAACGCCGCTTCCAGCCCCGTGGCCCGGGCGAGCAGCGGAGCGCCTCGCTCGATGGTGAGGGACGCCGGAGAATGGTCCGGAGAATGGTCCGGAGAACGGTCGGCGCCCGCGATCGCGGCGATGCCCACCGGCGTCGCGCCCGCCGCGCCGTAGCCGGGTTCCCCGGGATCGACGCCGCACAGGCGGCACCACGTCAACAGGGCCGAGGTGAGCTGGTCCACCTGCTCCGGCGACGCCCCCTTCTGCGGGCCGAAGACCGCTGGGACATCCCGGGGAGAGGTGGTGACGTCGAGGACCAGCGTCCACCGGGCGCGCCGGGCGCGAGGGTCGAGGCCCGCGAGGTCCAGGCGCGCGGCGTCGGCCAGCGTGGCACCGCCGCGGGGAAGCTCCCGGCCATCCGCGCCGAGGATGCGGGCACCCAGCGCGGTGATCAGCCCGGCGCCGCCGTCCGTGGTCGCCGAGCCGCCGAGGCACAAGGTGACGTCGTCGGCGCCGGCGGCCAGGCAGTCGAGGATCACCTCGCCCGTGCCGAACGTCGACGCGCCGGAAGCGTCGGGGGAGTCCGCGACGGCCGGCAGCCCCGACGCCGACGCCAGGTCCAGCACCGCCCGCCCCGGCGCGGGCTCCCACCAACGCGCGGTGATCGGGCGGCCGATGGCGTCGACGGTGGCGACGTCACGGGCGATGGCGACGTCGTGGGCGGTGGCGCCTGTGCCGTCTATGCCAACGGGGCCTGTGCCGCCTGCC
>DHCFI07803__coassemble_1302_pt1 | contig 25568 bp, 18 predicted proteins | sample DHCFI07803__metabat2_low_PE_024 | metagenome-assembled genome bin DHCFI07803 | reverse complement strand
CGGTGGAGGGTCCGCCGGACGTGCCTGGGATCGGCGAGGTCGAGCTGATGAAGAACACCTACTCCCGCCTGTTGTGGGAGTTGCCCGCCGAGTTCGGGCCCGGCGCCTACACCTACGCCCGGAAGTTCGGCCCGTTCCACGAAGTCCTGCAGATGAAGATGGGCCAGCACCTGGCGTATCTGTCGGATCTTCAGGTGGAGGGCCGGGACCTCGATTTGCTTTACGACGCCGCCCGCAAGAACACCGAAAAACTGCACTGCGATATCGACCTCATGGCCCACCCGGAGACCGGCGCGATGTTGTGGTCCTTCAAGGGCGAGTCGAACCTGGTGGCGTCGAAGCTGCCGTTCGTGCCGGCGGCGATCCGCCGCGGCACCGCCGGCGTGAGCCGCGCCGGTGAGGCCGATGCCATCGGCCACGGCATGCTCTTCGCCATACCCAACCGCCACGAAATTCTGGCAACCGGGCTCAGCGCACCCTGCGACCTGGACAGCATCGAGTTGTTGATGAAGTTCTCCGCCGACTCCGCCGACTCGACCGGCATGCCCGGCACGTGGTTCATGCATTGGGACGACGGCACCATGGAGATCGAGGCCGTGTCGTACGGGAAACACCCCATCACCGGCGAGATGCGCCTGTCCGACGGAGCGTTCCGAGACGCCATCCTCGAACTCGCGGACGAGCTCTCGGCCGACATGGACGGGTGGGATGATTTGGACGACTGGGACGACCCGGAGGACACCGGTCGCTGACCGCCGCACCACGGCGAAACCCCGCCCCCGACCACGAAGGTCGGGGACGGGGCGTCGTCTAGCGGAAAAGCGGTGGCCTTATCCCGCGTGCAGCTCGATGCTGCCGCCGGGAATCGAATCGAGCAGCCGGCGGGTGTACTCCTCCGAGGGGTTCTCGAAGAGCTCGTCGGTGCGGCCGGTTTCGACGATGCGGCCCTTCTCCATCACCAGCACCTGATCGGCGATCTGCTTGACCACCGCCAGGTCATGGGTGATGAACAGGTACGACAACCCCAGCTCGGCCTGCAGCGAATTGAGCAGGTCGAGGATCTGGGACTGCACCAGCACGTCGAGGGCGCTGACCGCCTCGTCGCACACCACCATCTCCGGATTCAGGGCCAGGGCGCGGGCGATGGCCACGCGCTGGCGCTGACCGCCCGACAGCTCCCCGGGATAGCGGTGCGCCATCGGCCGGGGAATGGACACGCGGTCGAGCAGCTCGTTGACCCGGGCCTGACGGGACTTCTCGTCGCCGATGCCGTGGATGCGCAGAGGCTCCGCGATGGTGTTGTACACCGAATACATCGGATCGAGGGACCCGTACGGGTTCTGGAAAATCGGCTGGACGCGGCGGCGGAAATCCAGCTCCCCGCCCTCGCCACCGCGCTTGCGGCACCGATCGGCGACGTCGACGCCATCGAACGACGCCGTGCCCGACGTCGGCTCCAACAATCCCAGAACCATCTGGGCGACCGTCGACTTGCCCGAACCGGACTCGCCGACGATGGCCGTGGTGGTGCCGCGCGGCATGGAGAACGTGACGTCGTCGACAGCGGTGAAGGAATCCTTCTTCCACGGCTTGGCGCCGGGGACCTCGAACACCTTGGTCAGATTGCGGACCTCGAGGATCGGCACGTCGCCGCCCGCGGTGACGCCCGGCGCATCGGCCTGCTCCATCGCCTCCTCGCGGACCTCGGCCCGGCGATCGAGGACGTCGTCGCGGCGGGCGCGCAGCGACGGGGCCGCCGCGACCAGGCGCTTGGTGTACTCGTGCCGGGGATCCTGGAGGATCTCCAGCGCCGGGCCCCACTCGACGACGTGGCCCTGGCTCATCACGATGATCCGCGACGCCCGCTCGGCGGCGAGCCCCAGATCGTGCGTGATCAGCAGCACCGACGTGCCGAGTTCGCGGGTCAGGCCATCGAGGTGATCGAGGATCTGCCGCTGCACCGTCACGTCGAGCGCCGACGTCGGCTCATCGGCGATGAGCAGCTTCGGCCGTGCCGACAGCCCGATCGCGATGAGCGCGCGCTGGCGCATGCCGCCGGAATACTCGTGCGGGAACTGGTCGATGCGCCGCTTGGCGTCCGGCAGCCCCGCCTCCTCCAGCAGCTCGATGGCGCGGGCATGGGCCTTCGACCCGGAGGCGATGCCGTTGGCGCGCAGCGACTCCTTGATCTGGTGGCCGACCTTCCACACCGGGTTGAGGTTCGACATCGGGTCCTGCGGGACCAGGCCGATCTCCGCGCCGCGCAGGGCCGTCATCCGCCGATTGGACGCATGGGTGATGTCCTCGCCGTCGAAGGTGATCGTGCCGCCGGTGACGTGGCCGCCGCCGGGCAGCAGCCCGATGATCGAATGCGCCAGCGTCGACTTGCCCGAACCGGACTCGCCGACGATGGCGACGGTCTCGCCCGGGAAGATGTCCAGGTCGACTCCGAACACCGTCGGGGCGGGGTTCTTTTTGCCGCCGAAGGCGATGTCGACGCCCCGCATGGACAGCAGGGGCACCTCGGCACCGGCGCGGGCGGAAGCCTCGCGGGCGGGGTTGTCGTGCGCGGGAGTGTCCGTCACTTCTTCCTCTCCTTCGGGTCAAGCGCGTCCTTGACCACGTCGCCGAGCAAAATGAAGCCCAACACGGTCAGGGCCAGCGCACCGGCCGGGTAGAACAGCGTCGTCGGCGACTGGCGCAGGGTGTTCTGGGCGACGGAGATGTCGTTGCCCCAGCTCACCTCGGTCGGCGGCAGGCCGATGCCCAGGTACGACAGCGTCGCCTCGGCGACGATGTAGATGCCCAGCGACGTCGTCGCCATGACGATGATCGGCGCCAGGCAGTTGGGCAGCACGTGCCGCAGCAGGATGCGCCCGCTGGACAGGCCCAGCGCACGGGATGCGGTGACGTACTCGTTGTTCTTCACGGCGAGCACGGACGAACGCACCACGCGCGCCATCGACGGCCAGCCGAACAGGGCCAGCACCAACGTCACCGTCAACACGTCCCGGCTGGGGAACACCTGCATCAGGACGATGCCGGCGAGCAGCAGCGGGATGGCGAAGAAGATGTCGGTGATGCGCGACAGGAACGAATCGAGGAAACCGCCGATCCACCCCGCCGTCGCGCCGATGAGGATGCCCAGCAGGGTCACCAGCAGCGTCACGCACACGCCGACGATCACCGACGGCCGGGCGCCGTAGATGACGCGGGAGTAGACGTCGTAGCCCTGCTGCGTGAAACCGAAGGGATGGCCGTCGGTCGGCTCCCCCAGCGAGTTGCGCAGGTCCGCCGCGCGCGGGTCCACGGACGTGAACAGCCCGGGGAACAGCGCGACGACGGTGACCAGGGCGATGATGGCCACGGACACCCAGAACAGGGGCCGCCGGCGCATGCGCCGCCACGCCTCCCCCCACATGCCCAGGGGCACGGTGTCGGGGAGCTTCTGGTCGCGGGTGAGCACGTCCTCGGTGGACACGGGTGCGTGGCCACGCTGGAGGCGGACGCCGTCGAGGGTGGACGCCGTGACGGCGCCGACGTCGGGCAACCCGGCGTCGCCGGATCCCCCGGCCGCCCCGGCTGCGCCGGAAAGGTTCTTGGGGTCAGGCATATCGGATCCTCGGGTCGAGTGCTGCGTACAGAAGGTCGATGAGCAGGTTGGCCACCATGTAGATGATCACCAGCACGGTGACCACGCTGACCACCGTCGGCGTTTCGCCGATGGTCACGGACCGGAAGATCAGGCCGCCGACGCCGGGGATGTTGAAGATGCCCTCGGTGACGATGGCCCCGCCCATCAGCGCCGCCAGGTCCGCGCCGATGAAGGTCACGACGGGGATCAGCGAATTGCGCAGGACGTGCGAGCCGACGACCTCGCGCCTCGACATGCCGCGGGCATAGGCCGTGCGGACGAAGTCCGACCCCACCGCCTCCGCGACCGACGATCGGGTAAGCCGCAGCACGTAGGCGAAGGACACCAACCCCAGCACCGTCGCCGGCATTATCAAGTCGATGAAGTCGGCGTTGCCGCCCACCGTCGGCGGCACCACCGCCAACTTGATGCCGAAGATGAACTGGGCGACGAAGCCGATGACGAAGATCGGCACGGCGATGATGAACAGCGACACCACCAGCACGGTGGAGTCGAACCAGCCGCCCTTGCGCAGGCCCGCGACGACGCCGAAGCCGATGCCGAAGATCGTCTCGATCACCAGCGCCATCAGCGCCAGCTTGATCGTCACGGGGAAGGCGTCGGCGAGGACGTCGGTGACGGGCCGGCCGGAGAACGTCTGGCCGAAATCGAACTGGAAGATGCCGCCGACGTACATGAGGTACTGCACGAGGAACGGCTTATCCAGGTTGTAGCGCTCGCGGAGCTCCGCCTCGACCGCAGGCGTCAGTGGCTTGTCGCCCGCCAACGCCTGGATCGGGTCGCCCGGGGTCAGGAACACCATCGCGTAGATCAGGAAGGTGGCCCCGAAAAACACCGGGATCATTTGGAGCAGCCGCTTGCCGATGTACCACGGCACTCGGATCAGCCCTTCTTCATGGGCGCGTAATCGAACGTGCCGTTCCACATCATGTCGACGCCGGAGACTTCGGGGTTCCACGCGTAGGAGGACATGGGCACCCACATCGGGATAGCGGGCAGCTCGTCGACCATGATTTCCTGGGCCTGCTTGTACAGGTCATTGGCCTTGGCGGTGTCGGTTTCGGCGGCGGCCTCCTCGAGGAGACGGTCGACCTCGGGGTTGGCGTACTTGCCGTCGTTGGACGATCCGTCGGACTTGTACTGCGGCTCGAGGAAGTTGGAGATCGACGGGTAGTCGGCCTGCCAGCCGGAGCGGAACGCGGAGTTCACGGACTCGCTGGTGACGTCGTCACGCAGGCCTTTGAACAGCGGGTACGCCTTTCCGGTGGCCTCGATGCCGAGGGTGTCGGAGATGCCGTTGGTGATGGCCTCGACCCACGGCTGGTGGTCGCCGTCGGCGTTGTAGGCGATCTCGAACTTGCCGGAGAACGGCCGGATCTCGTCGGCCTGCGCCCACAGTTCCTTGGCGCGCTCGGGGTCGTAGCCGATGGTCTCGGAGGAGTCCGGGGACTCGATGCCCGGCAGGGTGGGCACGGCGAAGTCGACGGCCGGCTCGGCGGCGCCGGCGAAGATGGTGTCGACGATCAGCTGGCGGTCGAAGGCCAGGGAGATCGCCTGACGACGGAGCTTGCCTTCCTCGTCTTCACCGAAGTGCTCGAGGTACTGAGGGATGACGAAGGTCTGGGAGCGCATCGCGGCCAGTTCACCGTTGGAATCCGGGAAGTCGTTCTTGTAGTTCGACAGAGCCGCGGTGGGGATGGTGTTCAGCACGTCGAGTCGACCCGACTGCAGGTCGGCGTAGGCGGTGTCGAGGTTCTGGTAGAACACGAAGTTCACGCCGCCGTTGGCGGGCGCCTCACCGGCGTAGTCCTCGTTGACCACGGTGTTCAGGCCGACGTTGTGCTGCCACGCGTCATCGGAGGCCAGCTTGTACGGGCCGTTGCCGATCGGCGCCTGGCCGTAGGCCTCGACGTCGTCGAAGGCGACCTTGGGCCACGGGAAGTACGCGGTGAAGCCCAGGCGCATGGGGAAGGACGCCTCGGGGCTGGACAGCTTGACCTTGAACTCGGTGTCGGAGACCTTCTCCAGGCCGGACATGGTGTCGGCGGTGGCCCCCTCCTCGGCGACCGCGTCGTAGCCCTCGATGTTCTCGTAGAAGTACTGCTACTTCTGGGCGTTCTTCGAGGCGGCGCCGTAGTTCCACGCGTCGATGAAGGAGTCGGCGGTGACCGCCTCGCCGTTGGTGAAGGTCCAGTCGTCCTTGAGCTTTATGGTGAACTCGGTGGCGTCGTCGTTGGGCTCGATGGAGTCCGCGACGGCCATTTCCGTGTCGCCGTCGGCCGTGTAGGTCACCAGGCCGGTGTACAGCGTGTCGATGATGTCGCCGCCGCAGGTTTCGTTGGTGTCGGTGGACAGCAGCGGGGACTGGGGCTCGCAGCCGTAGGCGTTGATGGCCTCGGAGCCATCGCCCCCTCCGCCGGATCCGTCATCGGAGCTGCACGCCACCATCGCCGCGCTCGCCGCGATGGCGGTGAGCCCGGCGATGATCGCCTTCTTGGGTGACTTCATGGTCTTGCCTTTCTTCGGGCCGGGGTTGTGCCCCGGATTCTCGGAGGCCATCGCGGGCGCCAAGTAGTCGATGGTGCCCGTCGAACGACGGCGGGCGGCCCGATCGGGACGGGCCACCTATGAAGTTATGGAAACGGTGTGAAAACTCGGGCCAGCTTCTGTTAACCCTCAGTTAAACCTTAGAGATTTTTCGGCAAGAAAGTGAACTCCATCACAAACTTCGAGCGCCAATAGTGACGTCACACCGCAGAAACGCCCATTCCCCGACGCCCCCTCCCCCGCAAAACCCCGGACACGGCCACGTCGGCATCGTCGCAAAGCCCGCTTGTTGCAAACGGTTTTCGTTAAAGTATGGTGTCCGCATGACCCACTCCTCCCCCACTCCCGTGACGGTCCTCTCCGGCTTCCTCGGCGCCGGCAAGACCACGCTCCTGAACAATCTCCTGGCGAACCGCGCCGGCCGCCGGCTGGCCGTGATCGTCAACGACTTCTCCGAGGTAAACGTCGACGCCGACCTCATCGCCGCCGGCTCCCACCTCACCCGCGGCGAAGACCGCTTCGTCGAGCTGTCCAACGGCTGCATTTGCTGCACCCTGCGCGAGGACCTGGTCGAGGGCGTCGGGAACCTGGCGCGCTCCGGCAAGTACGACCAGATCGTCATCGAATCGACCGGCATCTCCGAGCCCATGCCCGTGGCGGCGACCTTCGAGTGGGAATTCGAGGACGGTTCCCGCCTGGCCGACGTCGCGCCCATCGACACGATGGTCACGCTCGTCGACGCCTCGCAGTTCCTGCCGATGCTGCGTTCCGGCACTCCCCTGTCCGCAGCCGACCGCCAGGCCACCCCGGACAACGAGCGCACGGTCTCCGATCTGCTCGTCGACCAGGTCGAGTTCGCGGACCTCATCCTGATCACCAAGACCGACCTCGTCGACGAGCCGGTGGCCCGGGCGACCGAGGACGCCGTGCGGGCCATGAACCCGCGCGCCCGCATCCTGCGGGTGACCGACGGCGAGGTCGGCGCCGGCATCGTCCTGGATGCGGGGCTTTACGACGAAGCCACCGCCGCGACCTACCACGGCTACGCCGAGGAGCTGGCGAACCCGCACACCCCGGAAACCGAGGAGTACGGGATTTCCTCCGTCACCTTCCGCGGCGACCGCCCGTTCGACCGCGACCGCCTGGTCGCCGCCCTGCGCGCCACACGCGGCCTGGTCCGCTCGAAGGGCCACTGCTGGATCGCCGATCGCCTGGAGATCGCGCAGGTGTGGAGCCAAGCCGGCCCGAACCTGTCCATCCAGCCGGCCGTCGAATGGGCCCGCACCGACATCGCCCCGTCGAACGAGGTCGTGCTCATCGGCGTCCACTTCGACGCCGACGCCGCACTCGCCGCATTCGAGGCGGCCATGCTCACCGACGAGGAGACGATGGCGCTGCTGGCCGAACGATGACGGCGCCGCGGGGGTGGCGGCCACCGGGCGACCTTTCCGGAATTCGCGTCGCGGACGCACCGCTTCCCCCTCCATTCGGGGCCCCCGAAGCCCCGTGACGCGGGGACTGCACCGATTCACCCTGTTCGCCGGGGTGTGCGCCACGACACCCGGGCGCCACAGGGGCACCCTGCGTCATATGCCCTCAACAGCGACTATGCTGGAGTACGCCGTTCGCATGGTAGGTTCGCCGACAAACCGATGCGAATCGGGGCGAGCGCCCAGTCGACGCGACGGGGGCGGGTCCGGAAGCGGGTCGGCGGTTTTTCAGGACGAACATCCACGATTCAGGAGGAACAATGTCGGAACGCATCGCGCACGCAGGTTTGCGCGGCAAGGTCATGACCGCTGATGAGGCCGCTGCCTTCATCAACCCCGGCGACATGATCGGATTCTCCGGCTTCACCGGCGCCGGCTACCCCAAGGAGCTGCCGGGCGCGCTGGCCAAGCGCATCACCGAGGCCAAGGACCGCGGCGAGGAGTTCCGCGTGAAGGTGCTCACCGGCGCCTCCACCGCCCCTGAGCTCGACGCCGCGCTGGCCGAGACCGGCGGCATCGCCTGGCGCATGCCGTACCAGTCCGACCCGAGCATGCGAAAGGCCATCAACGACGGCACGTCGGCCTACTCCGACATCCACCTGTCGCACTCCGGCCCGCAGACGGAGCAGGGCTTCTTCGGCGACCTCAACGTCGCCGTGGTCGAGGCCACGCGCATCACCGAGTCCGGCGGCCTGGTCCCGACCTCCTCGGTCGGCAACAACGTGTCGTACCTGAACGCCGCCGACAAGATCATCGTCGAGGTCAACTCCTGGCAGTCGCTGGGCCTGGAGGGCATGCACGACATCTGGAGCCCGGGCCTGCCGCCGAACCGCCAGATCGTCCCGATCATCGGTTCCGGCCAGCGCGTCGGCACCACCGCCATCGAGATCGACCCGAGCAAGGTCGTCGCCGTCATCGAGACCAACGCCGCGGACCGCAATTCGCCGTTCAAGCCGCTGGACGACGACTCGAAGGCCATCGCCGGCCACCTGATCGACTTCTTCGAGAACGAGGTCTCCCAGGGCCGTCTTCCGGAGAACCTGCTGCCGCTGCAGTCCGGCGTCGGCAACATCGCCAACGCCGTGCTCGCCGGCCTGCTGGACTCCGACTTCGAGAACCTGACCTCCTACACCGAGGTCATCCAGGACGGCATGGTCGAGCTGCTGGACAAGGGCACCATGACCGTCGCGTCGGCCACGTCCTTCGCCCTGTCGCCGGAGGCGGCCGAGCGCATGAACGACCAGGCCGAGGACTACGCCAAGAAGATCGTGCTGCGCCCGCAGGACGTCTCGAACAACCCCGAGGTCATCCGCCGACTCGGCGTGATCTCGTGCAACGGCCTGATCGAGGCCGACATCTACGGCAACGTGAACTCGACCCACATCATGGGCACGAAGATCATGAACGGCATCGGCGGCTCGGGCGACTTCACCCGCAACGCCTACATCTCCACCTTCGTCTCCCCGTCGACGGCGAAGGGCGGCGACATCTCCGCCATCGTGCCCATGGTCTCGCACCACGACCACACCGAGCACGACGCCATGGTCATCATCACCGAGCAGGGTCTGGCCGACCTGCGTGGCCTGGGCCCGCGCCAGCGCGCGAAGGTCGTCATCGAGAAGTGCGCGCACCCCGACTACAAGGAGGCGCTCACCGAGTACGTCGAGCGCGCCGAGAAGGGCGGCCAGTCCGCGCTGCACACCCCGCACGATCTCAAGGAGGCCCTGGGCTGGCACCAGCGCTTCGTCGAGACCGGCTCCATGAAGCAGAAGTAAGGTCTCGCTTCACGGCCGAAGCCGCTTTACGACGCCCGGCCCGCACATTCCAGACGGAGTGTGCGGGCCGGGCGTTTTTCGTGGTTCGGCGGGGTCCGGAACCGGGGCCGGGATCGGCCGAGAAGCTACGCCTGCTTGCGCCGGCCCTCCGACCACGCGCCCCACAGGGTGGCGTAGCGGCCGCGGGCGGCGACGAGGTCGGCGTGGGGGCCGGATTCGACTATGCGCCCGTCGTCCATGACCACGACGCGGTCGGCCGCGGCGGCCTGGTCCAGGCGGTGGGCGACGATGAGGGCGGTGCGGCCCCGGGTGACTTCGTTGGCGGCCTCGGCCAGCGAGTCCGCGCCGGCGGACCCGGCTTCGGCGGTGGCCTCGTCCAGGACGACGACCGGCGGGTCGGACAACAGCACGCGGGCCAGCGCCACCTGCTGGGCGGCGACGGGATCCAGCCGGTGCCCGCCGATGCCGACGATGGTGTCCAAGCCGTCGGGCAGGCGCCCGAACCAAGAGGAGCCGCCGACGCGCTCGATGGCCTCGAGCACCGCGGCGTCGTCGGCGTCCGGGGCGGCCAGCGTCAGGTCGTCGCGCAGGGTGCCCTCGAAGACGTGGACTTCCTGGGTGACCAGTGCGACGGTGCGGCCGCGGGCGGCCTCCGCGTCGACGGTGAGGTCGTGGCCGCCGACCATGACGGTGCCGGAGTCGGCGATGCGCAGGCCCGCGACGATCGCGGCGACGGTGGATTTGCCGGCGCCGGACGATCCGACGAGGGCGACGGTCTCCCCCGGCGCGATGGTCAGGTCGACGTCGTCGACGGCGCTGCCGCGGCCGTAGGAGAAGCTGACGCCGCGCAGGTCCACGCCGGCGGCGGGATCCGGGTCGGCGTCGGCGTGCTCGGGGCGCCGTTCGCGCAGCACGCCCACGATGCGGGTCAGCGAGGTGGCGCCGGACTGGGCGACGTCGAGGACCATGACCATGCGGGTCAGCGGGGCGAACAGGCGCATGAACAGCAGCATCGCGGCGGTCGCGCCGCCGATGGTCGTGTGCCCCGCCTGCACCAGGTAGAAGCCCAGCACCAACGTCGAGGCCATGCCCAGGTACTCCGCGAAGTGCATCCGCGCCATGATGATGTTGTGCGTGATGCGCGCGTCCACGCCATGGCGGACGACTTTCCAGCTCCATTCGGCGATGCCGAGGCGTCGCAAAGCAGCCAACCCGAACGCCCGCACCGCGGGCAGGCCGTGGATGGTCGACAGCACCATGCGGGCGCGCTCGGCCATGGCCCCGCGCTCGGCGGCGAAGACGGCCGGGGCGGTGCGCAGGTACCCGCGCACGGCCAGGACGTGGACGGGCGCGACGACCAGGAACGCCGCCATGAATCGCCAATCCACCGAACCGACGCCCGCGATGGACACGAGGACCGTGAACAGGGCGCCCGCGGCGATGGGCAGGGTCTGGGTGACGGCGGCGGAGACCTGGGCGACGTCGTCGGTCGCCCGGGAGACCACGTCGCCGGCGCCGGCGCGCTCGACGCGGGCGACGGGCAGGCCCAGCGCCGTGCCGACCATGTCCTCGCGCAGATCGGCGATGGCGGTCTCCGCCAGCCGCGCCACGAGCTTGAAGCCGATGGCGGACAGCACGCCGGAGCCGATGGCCGCCAGGACCATCCGGAGCGCCAGTTCGCCGATGTCGCCGCGGGTGCCGCCGTCGGCGACGACGTCGACGATGCCGCCCATGAGCTTCGGCACCAGCACGCCGCACCACGCGGCGGCGATGAGCACCGCCACCGCGACCGACAGGCGCAGTCCGCGCCCGCGCACCAGAGTGCGCAGATGCCGCAGGGTCTCCCCCGCCCCGGCGACGGGGAACCGGTCGGCCGTCATGGCGGCGTCGCGGCTGTCCGCGCCGAAGGTCGGGCGCAGGTGCTGGGTCAGCTGATTCATTCCGCGCATGTCACGCCACCTCCATCTCGGCCGCCCAGGCGGGGGCGGAGGTCAGGACGATCGTGGTCCTGCCCTTCCGGTGCCGCGCCACGCCGCGGGCCACGGCCTGCTCCGTCACCGAGTCCACGGCCGTGGTCGGGTCCGCCAGGACCAGCGCCGGCGGATCCGCCAGCAGTGCACGGGCCAGCGCGATGCGCTGGCGTTGTCCGCCGGAGAGCATGACTCCGGCGTCGCCGATGCGGGTGTCCAGGCCGTCGGGCAGGACCTCGATGACGTCGACGCAACCGGCGGCGGCCAACGCGGCGTCGATTTCCGGCCCGGTCGCGTCGGGTCGGACGGCGAGGAGGTTCTCGGTGACCGTGCCGTCGAAAAGGTCCGCCGAGTGCGGTGCCGTGACCACCCGGTCGAGGACGTCGCCCAGCCGCGCTTCGGCGAGGTCGACGCCGTCGACGAAGTAGCGCCCCGGGTCCGGGCGGTGCGTCAGGGTCAGCGCGTCGACGATGTCCGACATCTCCGCGGCGCCGACCGCGAAGACGCGGTGGGCTCCGGGCGATACCGCCTCGCCGTCGATGACGATGCGCGCCGGCGTCGCGTCGGCACCGTCGAGCGCCGTGCCGTCCTCCGACACGGCGTAAGGCTCGCGGAGCAGGCCGAGGACCCGCTCGGCGCTGGCGACCGACGTCGCCCAGACGGCGGAGGCGTTCTTGCCCAGGGCGGTCATCGGATCGATGATGAACTGCGCCAGGCCCACGACGGTGATCAGCTCACCGACGGTGAGGTGGCCCTGGATCGCCGCAATGCCGGACCCGGCGGCGACGAGGGTGACGAAGATGCCGCCGAGGACCTCGACGGAGCCGATCAGCCTCGCCTCGGCGTCGACGGCGTGGACGGTGGAATCGAGGGCCTCGCGGGAGCGGGTGCGGTAGCGGCCCGCGGCGGTGCGGCGGGCGCCGAGGCCGGCGAGCGTGCGGAATCCGGCCACGAGGTCGGCCGCGGTGGCCGACGCACGGGCGGCTGCGGCCTGGCGGTGCCCGACCCGGCGGCGCAGCGGGGCGCCGGCGGCCATCGAGCCCCAGGTCAGCAGGGCGCCGCCGATGAGCACCACCAGGCCGATCGGCGCGGAGACGGTGAGCAGGATGATCGACGCGAAGATCAGTGCGGCGACCTCCGCCACGGGGCGCAGGCCGACCATGACGGCGCGCGCGGTGTTCTGGGCGTCCGTCGTGGACACCGCCAGCAGCGCGCCCGGCGGCCGGGTGCCGTTGGCGAAGCCGCGCCGGTCGACGATGCGGTCGGTCAGCTGCATGCGCAGGGTGTGCTCGACGGTGAGCATGGCGATGGTGCCCAGGCGCCCGCCGAAGCGCGCCGCCACGTCGAGGACCAGGAACACGGCCGCCAGCACGAGCATCCACGACCACAGCGCGGTGGAGTTGCCGTCGGCGATCGCGGTGTCGACGGTGCGCCCGGCGACCACCGGCACCAGAGCCTCGCACACCTGGTGCACGATCATCAGCAGCATCGCCGGGATGGTCACCGGCTTGCGCGAGAACATCACCCGCAGCTGGTATTTCGCGGGCGACGTGGTCGCGTCGAATGCGGGTGGCGCGATCGGCGGCGGCGTGGCCGGCGCTGTGATGAGCGGCACGGGGACCTCCCGGGTCAAGGCTGGATGTGCGGCTGGATGGGCGGGAAGAAACGAAGTATCACCTTACCCGGCGGGCCCACCGCCGATCCCCCTGCGGTGCCGCCGCTCCGGACGCGGGAGCAATACCGAAAGTTCGGGTAGCCTACCCTCATGCCATCAGATGTCGTCATCGCATCCCCCGCCGAATTGGCGCCCTTCCGCCTGTTCCGGACCACCGTCACGGCCATCGACCGGTCGCGCCCGACCATCGTCCGCGTCACCCTCGGCGGCGATTGTCTCCGCCGCTTCGGCCGCGGCGGCCTCGACCAGCGCATCAAACTCTTCTTCCCGCGCATCGACGACGCCACCGGCCGCGCCCTGCCCCTGCCCGAACTCGGCCCGGACCTCTTCGACGCCGACGGCGCCGGCGAGGACACCGCCTTCGCCCGGCTGCGGGCGATCATGTCCGCGCCCGGCGCCCCGCACGTGCGCACGTACACGGTGCGCCGCATCGACCGGGACGGCACGGCCCTCGACGTCGATCTGGTCGCCCACGGCACCACCAGCCCGTCGGCGCGCTGGCTGGCCCAGGTCCGGCCGGGCGATCCGCTCACGGTCCTGGGCCCCGACGAGATGTCGGCCGGGCGCCTCGGCGGCATCGAGTGGCGGCCCGGCGCGGCGTCGTCGATCCTCATCGCCGGCGACGAAACCGCCCTGCCCGCCATCGCCGGCATCGTCGAGCAGGGCGGGGTCCCGGCCGGTGCCCGGGTGCGCATCGTCGTCGAGGCGCCGGATCTGCGTGATCTCGACGATCTCCGCGCCCCTTCCGAATGGACCGTCGTCCGGTTGGCCCGCCCGGAGGGCATCGCCCCCGGCAGCTTGCTTTCCGACGCCGTGCGCACCCTCCTCGCCGACGAGCCCGGATTCCTCCGCGGAGAGGCCACTGGAGAGGACGGGGCCGAGACCAGCGACGAGGACGTCGTCTGGGACCTCGCCGCGGACCATCTCGACGGCGGCGGATACGCGTGGCTCGCGGGAGAGGCCTCCGCGGTGACGGGGCTGCGCCGCCACCTGGTGCGGGAACTCGGCGTCGACAAGTCCCGGGTCTCGTTCATGGGCTATTGGCGCGCCGGCCGCGAAGGCGCCTGAGGTTCAGACCGTCCCGCGGGCCACGATCAGCGGCGCCTTCCCTCCGGCCGGATCGTCGAGGACGTCGGCCCGCAGACCGTAGGCCTCGGCGAGCAACGCCGGGGTGATGGCGTCGCGGGTGCCGCCGTCGGCGAGGATCGCGCCGTCCTTCATCACCACCACCCGGTCGGAGTACATCGCGGCCATCGACAGGTCGTGCAGGACCATGACGACGGTGCGGCCCTCGTCGGCGAGCCCGCGCACCAGGTCCAGCATCTCGATGGCGTGTGCGGGGTCGAGGTAGGTCGTCGGCTCGTCGAGAAGCAGCACCGGAGTTTCCTGCGCCACCGCCATGGCCAACCAGGCGCGCTGCCTCTGCCCGCCCGACAAGGTGGCCAGGTCGTCGTCTGCGAGCCCGGCGGTGCCTGTGCGCTCCAGCGCCTCGGCGACGGCCGCCCGGTCGCGGGCCGACGCCCCGCGCCACCGGGGGCGGTGGGGATGGCGGCCGCGGGCGACCAGCTCGCCGACGGTCAGCCCTTCCGGCGCCACCGGATGCTGCGGGAGCACCGCCACGCGGCGGGCGCACTCGCGGGCGGAGAGCGAATGGACGTCGACGCCGCCGACGCTCACCCGCCCCGAACGCGGCGCGAGCAGACGGGACATGGTCCGCAACAGCGTCGACTTGCCGCAGCCGTTGGGTCCGAGCAGCGTGGTCACGCCGCCCGGGTACGCGGTCAACGACGTCCCGCGGACGATGTCCGGGCCCTCGCCGTATCCGGCGACGACCGCCTCGACGGTGATGTTCATGGGATGCTCCTCGAAGTTGAGCCGCGCACAACCAGCGCGACCAGGACGGGGCCGCCGACGATGGCGGTGATCAGGCCGACCGGGACGGTCACCGGAAGCAGCGACGCGATGACCGCGCAACCGGAGATGAGCGCGGCGCCCGCGGCGGCGGAGGCCACCGGCGGTGCGGTGGGGGCCCGGGACGCCAGCCGCGCCAGCTGCGGGGCGACCAGCGCGACGAAACCGATGGGCCCCACCACCGACACGGTCACCGCGACCAGGCCCGTCGACGCGATGAGCAGCGTGGCCCGCACCCGGTCGACGTCCACGCCGAGCGCGCGCGCCGAATCGTCGTCGTGCGCCAGCAACGGCAGATCCCGGCCGCGCCATGCACCGAGCAGCGCGAAGGGCACGGTGGCCGCGAACAGCGGGGGCAGCGCTTCCCAGCGGACCAGCCCCGTCGACCCGGCCAACCAGGTCTGCGCCTCGGCCGCCCGCGACAGATCGGCGCGGACCATGAGGTAGGACACCGCCGCGTGGCACATCAGCGACAGTGCGACGCCGACGAGGATCACCCGGCTCGACGTGCCGAGCCCGCCGAATGCGAACAACAGGGCGACGATCGCCGCGGCGCCGGCCATCGCGAGCAGGCAGCGCCACCAGAACGTCGGGATGCCGACGGCGAACTCCGGCCGGGCCACCAGCGTGCCCAGCACCACGGCCACCGCCGCTCCCCCGGACACGCCCAGCACGTCCGGCGAGGCGATCGGGTTGCGCGACGACGTCTGCGTCCACGCACCGGCCACCCCGAGCGCCGCGCCGACGAGAGGCGTGGCGATGGCCACGGGCATCCGCAGATCCCACACGACGGTGATCTCGCGGCCGGAGCCGCCGCCCGTCAACACCGACAGGACCGTCGACGGCGGGATCGGCACCGGACCGAGGCCGAGCATGAGCACGTACGCCACCGCCGCGACCGCCCCGAATCCCGCGGCGGTGACGCCGGCGGCGACGGTCCTGCGATCACCTGCAGGCACGGTGCTCCCCCTTTCGGACGGCGTACACGAACAACGGCGCGCCGATGAGGGCCAGCACGATGGACACCTCGATCTCGCCCGGCCGGAGCACCATTCGCCCGGCGACGTCGGCGAAGACGGTCAGGGCGGCACCGGCGGCCGCGGCCGCCGGCAGCAGGCGAACCAGCGACGGCCCCGTCAGCGGCCGGATCAGGTGCGGTGCGGCGAACCCCACGAAGGCGACCGGCCCCACCGCCGCCGTCGCGGCGCCGGCGAGCACGACGACGGCGACGAGCATCGCGGCCCTGATCGCGCCCGGCGACGCGCCGAGCCCCGCCGCGGCGTCGTCGCCCATGGCCAACAGGTCCATCGACCGCGCGAAAGCGGCTGCGACCGCAGCGCCGAGGACGAGTCCGCCCACGGCGAGCGCCGCATCGCCGGTTGTCCTCCCGGACAGTGAACCGACGGTCCACTGCCGCATGCCGTCGAGCACCGCATGGGATTGCAGCGCCAGCAGCGTCGTGGCGGCGGTGAAGGCCGCCGACGCGCCGACGCCGACGAGAATCAGGGTCAGCGGATCCGCCGATGCACGAGACGCGCCGAACACGATGAGCGCGGCCGCGGCGGCACCGGCCACGGCCAGCGGGGCCCGGGCGAACGACCCCGCCAGCCCGACGGTCATGCCCGCGGCGACGGCGAAACCGGCCCCGGAGGTGATGCCGATGATCCCCGGGTCCGCCAGCGGATTGCGCGTCCACGTCTGCGCGATGGCCCCGGCCATGGCCAGCGAGGCCCCGACCGCCAATCCGAGGATCGTCCGGGGCACCCGCAGCTCCCACACCACGTGGGCCAGGTCGCCGAAGACCGAGGTGGCCGCCGTCGCCGCCGACGGGCCGTCGCGCAGCACGGCGAGCACCTCGGCCGGGACCGTCGGCCGGGCCCCGATGAACACCGACGCCGTCGCGCACGCGATCAGCGCCACCGCGAGGGCGACGGGCCAGGCCCGGCGGGCACCGGTCACAGCTGCGCGGAGAACTTGCCGATCGCCCACGGGATGGTGACCGGGTTCGGCATGCTCATGGCGTTGCCGGTGTCGGAATCGAGGAACCGCACCCGGCCGTCCTTGACCACGTCGAGGTTCATGAACGTCGGGTCCTTCTTCAGTGCGTCGGCGGCGCCCATGTAGTCGAGCACGAACAGCACGTCGACATCGTCGAGGTCCGCGTAATTCTCCGGCGCGAAATCCTTGTAGAAGGTGCCGTCGTCGGTCTTCTGCAGCTCGTCGGGGATGGTGTAGCCCAGGTCCTCGATGAACTGGCCACGGCCGTCACCGTCGGTGTACAGGCCGATCTTGCCGTCGTAGGGCATGACGATCGCCGCGGTCTGGCCGGCCGTCTCCGGGTGCGCCTTCTTGAACTCCGTGAACTTCGCCTCGGTGTCGGCGATCAGTTTCTCGCCCTCTTCGGGCTTGCCGACGGCCTCCGAAATGGTCCCCACCTGAGAATCCCACGGCACCTGCCAATCGGCGTGCCCTTCGTCGTGGAGGGTGACCGGCGCGATGGCCTCGAGGTCCTTCTTCGCCTGCTCGTCGACGGCGTTGTTGACCGCGATGATCTTCGTCGGGTCTGACGCCGCGATCTTCTCCACGGTCTCCGCCGTGAAGCCGGTGCCCGTGCCGTAGACGACGTCGGGCCTGGCGTCGCCGAGCAGCTCCTTCGACCACGGGCCGACCCCGGATTCGTCGACGTCGCCCTCGGCGCCCCACGGGGCGACCAGCACGGGCTCGATTCCCAGCGCCAGCAGCGTGTCCGCATCGCCGAGGCCGACGGCCGCGATTCGCTCGACGCCCTCGCCGTTCGCCCCGGCGTCCGTCCCGGCTCCGCCGTCACCGCGCGAGCAGCCGGTCAAGGCCAGCGCCGTCACCGCGGCGAGCGCCACCGCCTTGATGATCCTCTTCCGGCCATGGTTGTGATTCACGTTCCTGAACTCCCGTTCGTCGTTCACGCGGCGCACCGCCGCACGGGAGCACTATAGGCGGGCCACATCGGACTTGGCAAGGCTGCCCTAATTACGTCGGTGGAGGTTGAGGAGGGGCGGGCCATGACGGGTCGTCTCCGAGCCTCGCCCTACTTCCGGGCGACGGCTCCCCCGTCGGCGTCGCCAAGCACATTCGCCGCCTTGAGCGCGGCGCGCCCGGGATGTCCAGCGGCCCGAGCTCGACCATCGCCGGCGGCTTGCCCGTCCACGTCGCGATGGTCGCCTCCGGCACGCTGACCAGTCCCAGGAACACGAACCCCGCGAACACCAGCACCCCGAAGAAGCTCGCCTGCGCCGCCTGCACCGAGGCGGCGACGTAGCGAAGATCGAGCTTCAGCCGCACCGGCAGCTTCCGGTCCTCCTCGATGACCTCGCGGACGTGCTCGTTGACCACCACGAACGACGCCAGCACGCCGAACGCCCGACCTGGAACACCGCCACCGCCGTCCACGCCGGGGCGCACCGCTGCAGCAGACGATGGGCCCGCACCCGGGCCGGCAGGGCAGACGGAAGCCCCGAAGCCCATAGCCTCCGGATGACCTCTCGGTCCATCCGGACGGCTTCTTCCACGGGCCCCGGGGCGTTGTCTCGCACGCCGTTCAGATTACGCCATGCGAACGGCGGGTGGAGCTAGTTGAGCACCAGCTGCAGCGCACGGTTGGCGTCGATCTCGTCGACGATCGACTCGATCAGATCCTCCGGCACCTCCTGCGACACGCGCAGGATCAGGATGGCGTTGTCGCCGTCGGCCTCCGGGGACAGGGCGGCGGCCTCGATGTTGATGCCCGCCTGGCCCAGCGCCACGCCGACCTTGCCCAGGGCGCCCGGCTGATCCTTGTAGGTGAGGAACAGGTTGCGGCCCTCCGAACGCATGTCGACGCCGCGGCCGTTGATGCGCACGATCTTCTCCACGCGCTCCAGGCCGGTCAGGGCGCCGGTGACGGTCGAGGCGGTGCCGTCGGCGGCGATGACCTTGACCTCGACGACGGAACGGTGCGTGACCGACTCCGGGGCGGTGGCCACGGAGATCTCGACGCCGCGCTCCTCGGCGATGCGCGGGGCGTTGACGAAGGTGACCGGCTCCTCGATCATCGAGGAGAACAGGCCGCGGGCGGCGGCCAGGCCGAGCACGTCGACGTCCTCGGTGGACAGCTCGCCGCGGGCGGTGACCTCCACCGCGGTGGGCGCGCCCTCCAGCAGGCCGCCGGCGACGAGGCCGAGCTCGCGGGCGAGCTCCAGCCACAGCGCGACCTCTTCGCCCACGGCGCCGCCGGAGACGTTGACCGCGTCCGGCACGAACTCGCCGGCCAGGGCCAGCAGCACGGACTTCGCCACGTCGATGCCCGCGCGGTCCTGCGCTTCCTCGGTGGAGGCGCCCAGGTGCGGCGACACGACGGTCTGCGGCAGCTTGAACAGCGGGGAGTCGGTGCACGGCTCCGAGGCGTAGACGTCGAAGCCCGCACCGCGGATGTGGCCGGACTCGATGGCGTCGGCCAGGGCCTGCTCGTCGACGAGGCCGCCGCGGGCCGCGTTGATGATGATCTGGCCCTTCTTCGACTTCGCCAGGAGGTCGGCGTCGAACATGCCGGCCGTCTCCTTGGTCTTGGGCAGGTGGATGGTGACGAAGTCGGCGCGGGAGACGAGCTCCTCGAGGTCGACGAGCTCGACGTTCATCTGGGCCGCGCGCGCCGGGTTGGCGTACGGGTCGTAGGCGATGATCGTGGTCTCGAACGCGGCGAGGCGCTGCGCGAACAGCTGGCCGATGTGGCCGAAACCGACGATGCCGACGGTCTTGCCGAAGATCTCGACGCCCTTGAAGGACGAGCGCTTCCACTCGCCGTCGCGCAGGGTGGCGTCGGCGGCGGGGACCTGGCGGGCCGTGGCCAGCAGCAGCGCAATGGCCTGCTCGCACGCGGAGTGGATGTTCGAGGTCGGGGCGTTGACGACCATGACGCCGCGCTCGGTGGCGGTGTTGATGTCGACGTTGTCCAGGCCAACGCCGGCGCGGCCGACGATCTTCAGCTTGGGGGCGGCCTCGAGGACTTCCTTGTCCACGGTGGTCGCGGAACGGACCAGCAGGGCGTCGGCGTCGGCGACGGCGGCGAGGAGCTCCGGGCGGTTCGGGCCATCGACCCAGCGCACCTCCACGGAATCTCCGAGCGCGTCCACGGTGGACTGCGCGAGCTTGTCGGCGATGAGGACGACCGGGCGAGCGTTCTGGCTCACGAGCAACTCCTGATTATGTGCGTATGCGTCCGATCCGATCCGGCACGACCGCGCCCGAAAGGATGGGTCCACGCCGGCTCGTTGGCATGGACCCGATCATCATATCCCCGGGTGTCCCCCTCGGGGGTGGTCGACCCCTGAACTGGTGGCCCGGAAACGCCCGGCCCCGGCCACCGCGTCCCCCTGGGACGAGTGGCCGGGGCCGACCATGAAAGGCGGATTGTCCGCCGAGCGCCTACTGGTAGGTGACGATCCAGGGGCGCGGCTCGATGTCCATGGTCTGCTCCGGGGTGAACATCGGCTGGTCCTCGTCGATGAAGTTCTTCCACGCCATGAAGATCTCCGGCTGGATGCCCTGGCGCATGACGTTCCACGTCTCGAACTTCTGCTCCGGGGTGCCGTGGCCGTCGGCGTGCAGCACGATGGCCAGCTCCGGGCGGGAGACGTCGATGGTTTCGCGGTCGCGCAGCATCTGCAGCTGGAACTGGTGCAGCATGAGCACCTTCTGCGGCAGGTCGTTCTCGGCGGTCAGATCCGCGAGGTAATCGACGACGCGGTTGACCTCCTCGGCCTGCACGTGGCCGACGGCGACGTTGGGCAGCCCGTCCGGCGTCAGCTTCCACTCGGGGTCCAGCGCCAGGCCGACGTTCGGCTTCTTCAGCAGCTCCTCGTAGAACTTCGCCTGCTCGACGAAATCGGCGCGGCCGGGCTGGAGATCGATGATGACGTATCCGCCGGCCTCGGTCATCGCGTCGACGTACGGCTTCAGCGTTTCGACGGGCGCCGGCTCGGTGTAGTCGCCGCGCGGGCCGGGCGAAGCCTGCGCCACGGAGGCGATGATCTCGAAGGCCGGGATGACCTTGTCTCCGGTCAGGCCCTGGTACTCCTCGACCAGCGACTCGGCGTGGGCGACGGCTTCCTCGGGGGTCTCCTCGCCCATCACGCCGAGCACCGGGGCGCCCGGGTGGCCGTAGGTGGCGATCATGTGGCGCCCGGGGAACACCAGCTGGCCGCCGCCGGGCAGCTCCGCGATGTTCTCGTCGGCGGCGAGCTCGACGGACTTGCCGAACTTGCCGTCGTCGCCGAAGACGTCGCCGAGGCCGATCAGCGCGCGGTCGCCGCGCGCGGCCTCGATGGACTCGCTGGTGGCGCGGGCGTCGCCGATGGGCAGCCACTTCACCTCGACGCCCGCGGCGCGGGCGGTGGCGATGGTGCCGAGCGGGGTGCCCGGGGCGGCGAACGCCAACGGGTCGTCGTCGCCGGTCTTGGGCTCCACCGGGTCGGAGGCGGCGAGCGCGTCGGAGGCCTCTCCCCCGGCGTCCGCGGCACCCTCGGCCCCCTCGGCGGGCGCGGTCGGCTCGGCGGCGTCCATCTCGGCGATGGCGCGGGCCGGGTCGTCCTCGTCGGCCGCGGCGGCGGTGAACTCGGTGCCCGTGAGCGTCTTCAGGCCCTCCAGGTCGCCCGGGGCTGCAACGACGGTGCGCTCGCCCTCCGCGGCGACGTCGGCGTCGCCGACGGTGACCACGGTCGACGCGCCGAGGCGCGAGATCTCCTCCTCCACGGACGACGCGTCGGCGCCGGCCTGGACGAGCATGGGCACGCCGGACGCCACCGCGATGCCGGCGGCGCGGCGCTGCGCGCCCTCGTCCTCGGAGGACACGACGACGGCCTCGGCCGAGTCCAGCAGAGCCTGCGACGCCGCCATCTCATCGGCGACGGCGACGGGCTTGTCCGGGGCCTCGGCGGCCTTCGTGGGGCCGTCGTCGCTGGAACAGGCGACGAGGCCGAACACGGTTGCGGCGCCGGCGACGAGCGCCAGCGACCGGCGGGCGCCCCTGAGGAGGGACGGGGGGCGGGCTGCGGACCAAACCAAGGCGGGCCTGCCTTTCACGATGAGTCGACGAGGTGGCGAACGTTTACCCGATCAGACTAACCGACGTCCCCGTAAACGACGCTTTACGCGGCGGGGCGCTCCCCCTCGAGACGACGAAAACCTCCCCCGCACGCCATGTGCGGGGGAGGTTGGCCGTCGTAAAGCGAAACGCTCTTAGGCGGTGGCGTCCAGCGGGTTCTTCACCCAGGACATGAGGTCGCGCAGCTTCGAGCCGGTCTCCTCGATCTGGTGGTTCGCGTACTCGGCGCGCAGGCCCTCCAGCTCCTTGTTGCCGTTGTCGACGTTGGCGATCAGGCGCTTGGTGAAGGTGCCGTCCTGGATGTCGGACAGGATGTCCTTCATGCGCTTCTTCGTGTCGGCGTCGATGACGCGCGGGCCGGAGAGGTAGCCGCCGAACTCCGCGGTGTCGGACACCGAGTAGTTCATGTTGGCGATGCCGCCCTCGAACATCAGGTCAACGATGAGCTTGAGCTCGTGCAGGCACTCGAAGTACGCCATCTCCGGCTCGTAGCCGGCCTCGACCAGCACCTCGAAACCGACCTTGACCAGTTCCTCGGTGCCGCCGCACAGCACGGCCTGCTCGCCGAACAGGTCGGTGACGGTCTCCGCCTCGAAGGTGGTCGGGATGACGCCCGCGCGGGCGCCGCCGATGGCCGCGGCGTAGGACAGGCAGAGGTCCTTGCCCTCGCCCTTGGGGTCCTGGTCCACGGCGATGAGGCAGGGCACGCCCTTGCCGTCGACGAACTGGCGGCGGACCAGGTGGCCCGGGCCCTTCGGCGCGACCATGCCGACGGTGACGTTCGCGGCCGGCTTGATCAGGTCGAAGTGGATGTTCAGGCCGTGGCCGAAGAGCAGCGCGTCGCCGTCCTTCAGGTTCGGCTCGATGTCCTCGGTGTAGACCTTGGCCTGGGTGGTGTCGGGGACGAGCACCATGATGACGTCGGCCCACGCGGCGGCGTCGGCGTTCGACTTGACCTCGAAGCCGGCCTCCTTGGCCTTCTCCGCCGACTTCGAGCCCTCGCGCAGGCCGATGACGACCTCGACGCCGGAGTCGCGCAGGTTCTGGGAGTGCGCGTGGCCCTGGGAGCCGTAGCCCAGCACCGCGACCTTGCGGCCCTGGATGATCGACAGGTCGGCGTTGTCGTCGTACAGCAGTTCAATAGCCATGGAAGTGAGATTGCCTTTCGTGGAAAGCAGGTTGATTCGCGATTGCGGTTCCTCGCCTGGACCGGCCCCGGCGCATTCGCTCGGGGAACAGTCTAGCCAGGAGGTCGTTTCGGGGGTTACAGCGCCCGGGACGCCAGCATCGGCTTCGGGCCGCGGGCCACCGCGACGGTGCCGGACTGCACCAGCTCGCGGATGCCGAACGGCTCGAGGACGTCGAGCAGGGCGCGCAGCTTGGAGCGCTCGCCCGTGGCCTCGATGACCACCGACTCCTGGGACACGTCGACCACGCGGGCGCGGAAGAGCTTCGCCGCGTCGACGACCTGGGGCCGGTTGACGTTGTCCGCCGTGACCTTGACCAGCAGCAGCGCGCGGGACACGAGCTGGTCATCCGGCTGGCGGACCACCTTGAGCACCGGCACCAGCTTGTTCAGCTGCTTGGTGATCTGCTCGATGGGCAGATCCTCCGTCTCGACCACGAGGGTGATGCGGTTGACGCCGTCGACCTCGGTGGTGCCCGAGGTGATGGATTGGATGCTGAACCCGCGGCGGGTGAACATGCCGGCGATGCGGACCAGGATGCCCGGCTCGTCGAGGGTCAGCACGGACAGGGTGTGCAGTTCGGCCATGATGAGCTTCACTTTCCTCTTCGTCTGGTTACCGGGTTACCGGGTCTGGGTGGTCGGGTGGTTCGCCTCGGGCGTCTTGGCGGCGTCCTCGGCGTTGTCGGCCATCGTCTCGTGGATGTCCGCCGGCGTCTCGCCGGCCGACATCTCCTCGTCGAACAGCGGGCGCAGGCCGCGGGCCGACTCGATCTCGTCGTTGGACTTGCCGGCGGCGACCATCGGCCACACCTGCGCATCCTCGCCGACGATGAAGTCGATGACCACCGGGCGGTCGTTGATCTCCCGCGCCTTCTGGATCGCCGGGATGACCTCTTCTTCCTTGGTCACGCGGATGGCGACGCAGCCGAGGCCCTCCGACAGGCGGACGAAGTCCGGCACGTAGGAGTTGTCCTGCGGGCGCAGCTTGGTGTTCGAGTAGCGCTGCTCGTAGAACAGCGTCTGCCACTGGCGCACCATGCCCAGGTTGCCGTTGTTGATCAGGGCGACCTTGATGGGGAAGCCCTCGATCGCCGACGTGGTCAGCTCCTGGTTGGTCATCTGGAAGCAGCCGTCGCCGTCGATGGCCCAGACTTCCTTCTCGGGGGCCGCGGCCTTGGCGCCCATGGCGGCCGGCACGGCGTAGCCCATGGTGCCCAGGCCACCGGAGTTGAGCCAGGTCCGCGGGTTCTCGTACTGGATGAACTGCGCGGCCCACATCTGGTGCTGGCCCACGCCGGCGGCGTAGATGGCGTCCGGGCCGACGATGTCGGACAGGGTCTTCAGCACGAACTGCGGCGACAGCGAGCCGTCGGACTGCTCGTCCCAGCCGAGCGGGAAGTCGGCGCGGAGCTTGTCCAGCTCCTGGCGCCAGGGCCGGATCGACGGGGCGGGCAGGTCGAGGGCGCGGTACGTGGCGGCCAGGGCCGCGAGCACCTCGCGGGCGTCGCCGACGATGGGCACGTGCGCCTCGCGGATCTTGCCGATCTCCGCGGGGTCGATGTCGGCGTGGATGACCTTGGCCAGCGGCGCGAAGGTGGACAGCTGGCCTGTGACGCGGTCGTCGAAGCGGGCGCCGATGGTGATCAGCAGGTCCGACTTCTGCAGGGCCGCGACGGCGGAGACCTTGCCGTGCATGCCGGGCATGCCCATGTGCAGCTCGTGGGCGTCCGGGAACGCGCCGCGGGCCATCAGGGTGGTGACGACCGGCACGCCGGTCATCTCGGCGAAGGCGATCAGCTCGGCCGAGGCGTCGGCCTTGATGACGCCGCCGCCGACGTAGAGCACCGGGCGCTCGGCCGCGGCGATCATGCGCACGGCCTCCTCGATCTGGCGGGAGTGCGGGGTGGTCACCGGGCGGTAGCCGGGCAGGTCCACCTCCGGCGGCCAGACGAAGTCGATCTCGGCGTTCTGCAGGTCCTTGGGCACGTCGACGAGGACGGCGCCCGGGCGGCCGGTGGAGGCGAGGTGGAACGCCTCGGCGATCGCCTTGGGGATGTCGTTGGCGTCGGTGACCATGAAGTTGTGCTTGGTCACGGGCATGGTCACGCCGCGGATGTCGGCTTCCTGGAAGGCGTCGGAGCCCAGCAGGGGCATGCCGACCTGGCCGGTGATGGCGACGACGGGCACGGAGTCCATCTGCGCGTCGGCCAGCGGGGTGACCAGGTTGGTGGCGCCGGGGCCG
>DHCFI07803__coassemble_1299_pt1 | contig 25670 bp, 19 predicted proteins | sample DHCFI07803__metabat2_low_PE_024 | metagenome-assembled genome bin DHCFI07803 | reverse complement strand
AAATGGTCAGAATCCAGGTCGAGCTGATCATCCGGTACTCGAGGACGCGGCGGGCGACCCAGCTGAGGAAAATCTTCTCCTCATCTGGCAGGGCCCGGCCGGCATCCGTGTCGTACTGGATCTCCGCGGTGCGGACGCCGCGATTGGCGCCCGTGAACTGGCCGAGCTTGCCGCCGCGCTCATCCTCGATGACGTAATTCTGCGCGCCTTCGCACACCACGAAAATGGTGCGGTCCCCGCCCAAATCGACGTCGATCTTCTTCGCGCGCGACAGCTTCGAACGGTCCTTGCCGCCGGCCGTGAACACGCGGCCATCCGGCAGAGTCGCCACCAAGCGCCCCTCACCGACGACGTCGAGATCCCAGGCCCCCTGCGCCGTGGCGATGGCCTCCTCCGGCCCGACGCGCACGTACTCCGCCACCTCGGCACCCTCCGCGATCACGGGGATGCGGACCTCGTCGCCGTTCTTGACCTCGTCGCCCAAACGCCAGCTCTCCCAATGGACGACGGTGCCGTCATCCAGGGTCGCCGCATGCGACTCGTCGATCTCTCGCAGCTGCGGAGTGGGGGCTGCGGCGGTGGAATCCGTGGAGGCGACCGCGTCCGTGGAGGCCGCGGAGGCAGCCGACCCGCCGACACGCGGAGCTTCCTCGCGACCGGCGGACTCGCCGACACGCGGAGCTTCCTCGCCATCGGCGGGGCCGGCGAGCTTCGGGCCGTCCACGGGATCCGCCTCCGGCACCTTCGGGGCCTCGACGTCCTCCGCGGGAGTCACGGTCGGCTCGTCGGAAAGCCCCTCCGGGTCGACTGCCGGACGGTCGTTGTTGTCGCTCATGCGATGTCTCCTAGCTGACGAATGCGGTCGTCGATCCCCGGGCCGGTGCCCAAGACCGGTTTAGCAGCCCACCAGGCGCTGCGCGAGGTAGCCCTCGAGCTCGTCGATCTTGACGCGCTCCTGCTCCATCGTGTCGCGCTCGCGGACGGTGACGGCGCCATCCTCCAGGGTGTCGAAGTCGACGGTGACGCAGAACGGCGTGCCGATCTCATCCTGGCGGCGGTAACGGCGGCCGATCGCACCCGACGTGTCGTAGTCGATGGCCCACAGGCCGCGCAGCTTGTCCGCCACGGCCTCGGCCGTCGGGGTCAGCGTGTCCTTCTTGCTCAGCGGCAGCACGGCGACCTTCACCGGCGACAGGCGCGGGTCGAGCTTCAGCACGGTGCGGGTGTCGGTGCCGCCCTTGGCGTTGGGCACCTCCTCCTCGACGTACGCGTCGCACAGGAACGCCATCATCGCGCGGGTCAGACCGAACGACGGCTCGATGACGTACGGCACGTACTTCTCGCCGGTGACCTGATCGTGGTAGCGCAGATCCTCGCCCGAGTGCTCGATGTGGCAGCCCAGGTCGTAGTCGGTGCGGTTGGCGACGCCCATCAGCTCGCCCCACTCGTTGCCCTGGAAGTGGAAGCGGTACTCGAAATCGATGGTGCGGGCCGAGTAGTGGGCGCGCTCATCGTCGGGAACGTCGAACTGGCGCATGTTCTCCGGGTTGATGCCCAGGTCGATGAACCAGTTCCAGCAGGCGTCGACCCACTCGTCGAACTTCGCCGGGGCGTCGTCCGGGGCGGTGAAGTACTCGATCTCCATCTGCTCGAACTCGCGGGTGCGGAAGATGAAGTTGCCCGGGGTGATCTCGTTGCGGAACGCCTTGCCCGTCTGGCCGATGCCGAACGGCGGCTTCATGCGCGCGGTGGTCATGACGTTCTTGAAGTTGACGAAGATGCCCTGCGCCGTCTCCGGGCGCATGTAGTGCAGGCCGACCTCGTTGTCGACGGGACCGAGGAAGGTCTTCAGCAGGCCCGAGAAGTTCTGCGGCTCGGTCCAGTTGCCCGGCTGGCCGGTCTCCGGGTCCGGGACGTCGGCCAAGCCGTTGGCCGGCGGGTGGCCGTGCTTGGCCTCGTACGCCTCGAGGAGGTGGTCGGCGCGGTAGCGCTTGTGGGTGTGCAGCGACTCGACCAGCGGATCGGTGAACGTCGCGACGTGGCCGGAGGCCTCCCACACCTGGCGCGGCAGGATGATCGACGAATCCAATCCGACGACGTCCTTGCGGCCGGTGACGAAGGTCTTCCACCACTGGCGCTTGATGTTTTCCTTCAGCTCCACGCCCAGCGGACCGTAGTCCCACGCGGAGCGCGTACCGCCGTAGATTTCACCGCAGGGGTAGACGAAACCCCTGCGCTTGCACAGGTTCGCGACGGTATCGACGACAGACTTCGGGGCCACTGCCTCAAACGCTCCTTGGTTCACGGTGTCCCGTTCCGCGGCGGATCCGACGGACACGGGATGACGGTGGGCGGCGCGTGTGGCCGCCCCGTGCAATCGACGGCCCGGTTGGACCGTCAACGAGTGCCCCCACTCTAACCGCCGGGCCGTGTTCCATGCCCATCGGCCCCGGGAAATCGCCGAGGGTAATGTCGGTACACGAAACAAGCTTTGCGACGGCCCTCCGCCGCGCAACCATCGAAGCGCCGGAGGATCACCGTCGGTAACGGAAAGGTGGGCGATGTCTTCCACGAACGGTCAGTCAACCGACGGCCATGCCTCGGTCGGTGATGCTGCCGGAGACGCTGCCTCCTCGGCCCCCTCCCCTTCGGCCAAGTCACCTTCGGCCACTTCCACTTCGGGCACGTCACCTTCCGCCGCTTCCCCCTCGGCCCCGAAGATCGGCGTGCGAAGCACCCGCCAGCGCAAGGCCGTCATCGCGGCGATGAGCGACATGACCAAGTTCAGTTCCGCCAAGGACATCCACCAGGTTCTGGAGGAACGCGGCGACAAGGTCGGGCTGACCACCGTCTACCGCACCCTCCAGTCGCTGTCCGAGGTCAAGGCCGTGGACGTGCTGCACACCGACGCCGGCGAAGCGTTGTACCGGCTGTGCGGTGACCATCATCATCACCACCTCGTGTGCACCGACTGCGGGGAGACGGTGGAGATCGGCGGCGGTCCCGTCGAGGAATGGGCCGGCGACTTGGCCTCCGAGCACGGATTCCGCCTGACGGGGCACACCGCCGAAGTGTTCGGCGTCTGCGCAGATTGCCAGAACGAGCCCGACGAGGGGTAGTCGGCGTCAGAAGTGTTGGGCGCCACCCGTATCCGGACGTCACCAGCATCCTGGCGTCACCAGTACCCGGACGTCGAGGTCATCTCCCGCTGCTCCGACTGGTACGTCGCCCACCAGGTGTCGGACCAGCCGGGAGACCTTCTCGCCGCCGGCGAATCGTTGAATTCCGGGGATTGCCCGGGTTTGACGTGACCGACGCGGCCCGTTTCCCGTGGATGCGTTGCCCGACCGCTGGCGTCGCCGACGTCGGCGTCGTCGTTTTCCCGGTGATGCTCGGGACATCGCAGCGTGCAGTTGCCCATGTCGGTGAGTCCGCCGAACAACCATGCGTCGATGTGGTGGGTTTGGCAGGCGTCGGCCGGTTGTTCGCAGCCCGGGTACGTGCACACCGTCTCGGCCGCCAGCAGCAGGATGCGTTGCCACAAGTCCGCCGTGCGCCGCGATCGCCCCAGGTCGAGGGGCCGCCCGGTGATGTCGTCGAGCAGCGCCAGCCACGCGTACTTGTGCGCTCCGAGTGCCGCCAGTTCCGGCAGTGTCAGGTCGATGCCGGTGCTCGTCGGAAAGCGCCTGAACCCGCGGCCGCACCGTGAACCGCCCTCCTCATTCGGCGGCCCTTCCGACGCCGAGGTTCCGGATGTAGTCCCTTCCCGTGCCGGGGCTTCCGATCTCACGTCTGCCGGGCCCCGCCAATCGGACTCAACACCATCCGGCGAAGTACCATCCGGCGGGGCACCATCGGGCGCGGAGCCATCGAAGTGACCTCCATCACCGGTGGATCCATCCGGTGGGGCACCATCGGGCCTCGCACCATCGGGGGCGAGGATCCGCAGCTCCCCGTCGAGGTCCGACGCCCTGATCGACACCACGATCGATGCCACCGCCGGGTTGGCACGTGCGAGTGGCTTGGCCCGGCCCGAATATAGGTCCGCCACGAACGGGCAGCGATCGGGGTCCCACCACGTCGATTCGGTTCGCAGCCATCTCAGCAGGCCCCGCCCTTCATCTTCGGGGCTTCCCCGCATTTCCGAGCCTCCGGGCCCCTCCCCGACGGCGCCGCCCACTCCCCCGGCACTCTGCTGCAGCACGGACAGCAGCACGTGATGCAACGCGTGGACTCTGCGCTGGGTCAGGGTGCGCGGGTCATTCACCCCCTCGGGCAATTCGAGGAACGCCCCCGGGCCCGCGTTGAGATGCAGGAGCGCATTGAGCACCGCCGCCGTCGGCGCCGGCAGCATCGCGTCGAGCTTGCACAACCCATTGACGTCAGGAGCCCGCACGGTGAGCCGTGCCTGCGACGTGCCGGCCTTCGTGGGCGACTTCCGCTTCTCCAAGCGCGACCTCGCCTCGCCGGTGCACATCGACCGGAACAAACCCGCGGGCGTCGAGTCGACGTTGTCCGCGATGGCCTCGGCCACCTCCTCCATCAATCCGGTTTCCTGCCCGCGGAAACCATCGATGACCTCACCCATCTGGGTGGCGCGGCCCACCGGGAAGTTCCCCTTTCGCGCGGACGTCGCCAGGCGTCGCCCCACGGCCGAACGTCGCTCATGCTGTTCCGCCTTGGCCGCCGTTTCCTCCGGCCCGGCATCCGGCGGAGGCTCCGGATCCGGTTCGGGATACAGGGTGTCCCGGTACAACAGCAGTTGGCGGGATTCCGTGTCGGTGAGGTCGAACAGCCTCTTCAGGTACGTCCGCGCAGTCGCGCGCCCGCCATCCCGCTTGTGCAGCTGATTGACCACGACTGCGTCGGCGAACTCGGCGAACACGAAGTCCATCTTCCTCGCGGCCGCCCGGAGTACCGCCAGCCCCTTTTCCATGGCACCCACGTCGTCCACGTGCCCGTCCGCCGCTCCGACCTGCCCGATCGGGAGGTCCATGAGCTGTTCCACCGCCGCATCCACTTCATGCACGAGCGTGACGACGGCCAGCCTCAAGCCATCGGGCCCGGCACCCATGTCGCAGTCTTCGGGAGATTCCACCGCGTTCCCGCGGCGTTCCCCGTTCGCGTTGCCGCCCGCATTTCCGTTCCAAACGCCCACCGACACGGTTCCCCACCCGATTCATCCAGTCGCCCGTCTGTTCGCAATCGCCAACCTACCGCGACCCCAAACCCCTTGCAGGCAAACTACCGTTCGATTTTCCGGAACTACGTCGCGCACCCGCGAAAACGTGGGCTCCACACCGAATTCGAGCCGTCGCAAAGCACCATCGGCCGCACCCCCCGCCGACCTCCCCCATCGTTGTACTTCCGTACCCGACGCCCCCCTGCTCCGGCCACGCTCTACTCCCGCCCCCGGCCGGGCTCTGCTGCGGCTGCCCTACTTCACGCCGCCGAAACGCCGATCGCGCTTGGCGTACTCGACCACGGCGGCGCGCAGGTCCTCGCGGGTGAAGTCGGGGAACAGCCGGTCCTGGAAGACCAGTTCGGCGTAGGCCGACTGCCACGGCAGGAAGTTCGAGGTGCGCCGCTCGCCGGAGGGCCGCAGGAACAGGTCGACGTCGGGCATGTCGGGTTCGTCGAGGAAGCGTCCGAAGGTCTTCTCGTCGATGTCACCCGGCTTCAGTTCACCCGCCGCCGCCAGCCGCGCGATTTCCCGCGCCGCGTCGGCGATTTCGGCGCGGCCTCCGTAGTTGACGCACATGTACAGCGTCAGGTTGGTGTTGCCGTTGGTCTGCCTTTCGGCGATCTCCAGCTCCTTGATCACCGAGCGCCACAGCCGCGGCCGTCGCCCGGCCCAGCGCACACGCACGCCCTTGGCGTCGAGTTCGTCGCGCCGGCGGCGCAGCACGTCGCGGTTGAATCCCATGAGGAATCGCACCTCGTCGGCGGAGCGCCGCCAGTTCTCGGTGGAAAACGCGTAGGCCGACAGGTGCGGCACGCCCATTTCCAGGCAGGCGTCGACGCAGTCCATCAGGACGGCTTCGCCGCGCTTGTGGCCTTCGGTGCGCTTCATGCCGCGCTCTTCGGCCCAGCGGCCGTTGCCGTCCATGACCAGCGCGATGTGCTGGGGCAGGAATTGCTCGGGGACCGGCGAGTCGTGCGGGATGGGGTTCGGCGTCGGCGAAGTCACCTCCCCATCATGCCCCACGGCGTCGGCGGTGCCCCAACTCCGTAGGCCATCCGGGCGCGGGCCGTTCGCTTTACGACGGCCCCTCTTCCCCCCACCTGGCGTCCACGAAGGTCAGGGCGGACACGCGCCTGCCGAGGTGGAATTGCAGGTGCGCGGTGGCCAGACCGCGGGCCTGGGCGGCCAGGGGGCGGAATCCGCGGTGGCCGGCGACGGCTTCGACGTAGTCCCAGCGGTCGTGGGCGAGCCACCACATGAGGCGCAGGACGTCGGTTGGCGGCGTCGCGGCGCCGGGGGGCCTGCATTCGACGCAGACGGCGCCGCCCGCCGAGGGGGCGAAGGCCTTGTGGGGGCCGGGTTTTCCGCATTGCGCGCAGTCGAAGAGGCTCGGCGCCCAGCCCGCTTCGGCCATGGCCTTGAGCAGGTAGGCGGTGAGCAGCAGCCCGGGGGTGCGGCCCGTGATTCGTTCGCCGCCGCCGGTTTCCGAGTGCGCCAGGGCCTCGAGCGCCTCGACGGTCAGGTCCCACAGCCCCGGCGATGGCGTGCCTTCCTCACCGGCGAGGCGCTCTGCGGTTTCGAGCACCCCGCAGGCGCAGGTGTAGCGGGCGTAGTCGTCGACGATGGGCGCCGCCCAGGTGCGCATGGCGTCGGCCCCCGTGATGGTGCCGAGGTTGCGGCCGGGGTGGATTTGCACGTCGACGTCGACGAAGGGGGCCAGCCGCGACCCGAACCGGGATTTCGCGCGCCGGACTCCCTTCGCCACGGCCCGCACGATCCCGTGGCCGCGGGTGAACAGCACGATGATCCGGTCGGCTTCCCCCAGGTCGTGCCGCTTTACGACGATCGCCCGGTCCCGGTAGCTTTCCGCCATCGTTGGTTGCGCCGTCTTCTTTTAGCGGCGCTGCTCGAGGTTCTGCAGCGACTGGGCGGAGCGGATGAGCGCGAGGCTCGACTCCAGCAGCACGCGGAACAGGGCGAGCTGCAGGACCAGGGCAACGAGGATGAACGGCACCCCGAGCAGCAGGAACAGGACGCCGAGACCGGGATCCACGTCGAAGACGCCGGCTGCACCGGTGATGGTCCACACCAGAGCGCCGAGGACCATGACGACGGTGACCAGGATGTAGACGATCTTCACGATCGACGGCGTGGCGTACTTGCGGAAGGAGAAGTCGAACAGCGCGGAGAAGAAACCGGCATCGCGGCCAGTGCCATTGCCGGTGCCGGTGCCGGTGCCGGTGGCCGGGTACCCGGAGTAGTCGGGGTACCCCGTCCGGGCGTTGTGGTCGCCCGCAGTCGCGTAGCCGCCCGAGGCGTCTCCCCAGCCGCGGTCGCCGGAGAAGTTGCCGAAGTCGTTTCCGAAGCCGTTGCCGGGGTCGTTCGTGTCGGTCACGGTGCGCCTTTCGCTCGTCGATCAACGACCGACGTTACCCGGTGCCCCGGAAACCACCGGCCACGGCCCGAAAGGGGCCCGTCGTCTCACGTGCCGGATCCCCGAGGCAGGTTCCGCGATTGCCCGCCCCAGAAGGAAGGGCTGCCCGGCCACCGGGGCCGAGTCGGCGATTGCCCGTTCTAGAAGCCGAGGCGGCCGAGCTGCTTCGGGTCGGACTGCCAGTCCTTGAGGACCTTGATGCGCAGATCCAGGTAGACGTTCTCGCCGAGCAGCTCGATGAGCGACTTGCGGGCCTTCTGCACGGTCACGCGCATGCGGCCGCCGTCCTTGCCCATGAGGATGTGCTTCTGGCCCGGGCGTTCGACGTAGATGACGGCGTGGACGTCGGTGACGCCCTCGCGATCGGCGTTGGGCAGCACCTCGTCGATCTCGACGGCCACGGAGTGCGGCAGCTCTTCGCGCAGGCCACCGAGCGCGGCTTCGCGGATGAGCTCGGCCATGCGGGTGTCCCGGTCCTCGTCGGTGACGTGGCCCGCCGGGTAGTACTTGGGGCCTTCCGGCAGCTGCGAGGCCATGACCTTGACCAGCGTGTCCAGGTTCTCGCCGGAGTTCGACGACACCGGCACCAGCTCGGCTTCGGGGCCGAGGAGGTCGTGGAGTTCCATCAGGCGCTCGGCGACGGTGTCGCGGGCGACCTTGTCGGTCTTGGTCACGATGCCCATCAGCTTCGTGTTCGGGCAGGACTCGCGCACGGACTCGAGGATCCAGCGGTCGCCCGGGCCGATCTTCTCGTCGGCGGGCACCGACATCGCGATCAGGTCGACGTCGGCGTATGCCTCGGCGACCATGTCGTTGAGGCGGTGGCCGAGCAGCTTGCGGGGCTTGTGCAGGCCGGGGGTGTCCACCACCACGATCTGGCAGTCGTCGCGGTGCACCACGCCGCGCACGGGGTGGCGGGTGGTTTCCGGCTGGTCGGCGGTGATGGCGATCTTCTCGCCCACCAGCGCGTTGGTCAGCGTGGACTTGCCGGTGTTGGGCCGGCCCACGATGGACACGAAGCCGGAGCGGTGGCCCGGCGGGGTGGCGTAGTCGTCGGAATCGCCGCCGATTCCGGCGCCCGCCAGCATGTCGTCCAGGTTTCCCATGTCAGTTCTCCTCTTGCTCGTGTCCCGCGCCGGCGTCCGCCGGCTCGGGGTCGACGGGTTCCACGACCACTGCGTGGACCCGCATCCTGCCTCGTCGGTCCCGCGCTCCTTCGGCGGTCAACCGCAGCCCGCCGGCCTCGACTTCGGCGCCGGGCAGCGGCACGCGGCCCAGGCCGTAGGCGATCAGCCCCGACACGGTGTCTACCTCGTCCTCCACGCCGTCGTCGAAGCGGATTTCGCGCCCCTCGGATTCGTCGTAAAGCTCGATCAGTTCCCCGAGCGACAGGCGCGCGACCACCCGGTACCGGCCGTCGCCGAGCGGTTCGATGGGCGCGCGTTCGTCTTCATCGTATTCGTCGGCGATCTCACCGACGATTTCCTCGAGGATGTCCTCGATGGAGATCAGCCCCGCCACGCCGCCGTACTCGTCGACGAGGACGGCGATGTGGTTGCGGTCCCGCTGCATTTCGTCGAGCAGGTCGTCCAGCGGCTTGGAGTCCGGGACGAAGGTGGCCTGCCGCATCACGTCGGTGACGGGGACGCTGCGACCGCCGTCGGTGAGCGTGTACGTCTGGTGCACCAGGTCCTTGAGGTAGACGATGCCCACGATGTCGTCGGCGCCGTCGCCGATGACGGGAATGCGCGAATGCCCGGAGCGAACGCACAGCGCCACGGCCTGGCCGGCGTGCTTCTCGGATTCGATCCACACCATTTCGGGGCGCGGCACCATCACCGACCGGGCGGACGTCGACGCCAGGTCGAACACCGACTGGATCATGCGGCGCTCGTCGTGTTCGACGATTCCGCGTTCGCGGGCGATGTCGACCATTTCGCGCAGTTCGACTTCCGTGGAAAACGGGCCGTCGCGGAAGCCGCCGCCGGGGGTCAGCACGTTGCCGGTCCAGATCAGCAGCTTTTCGACGGGCCCCAGCAGCCGCGAGACCCCGCCGAGGATGACGGCGGAGGCCAGTGAAATCGAGTACGGGTTGCGCCGGCCCAGGGTGCGCGAGGTGACGCCGAGGACCAGGTAGCTGAACAGGGTCATGGCGACGATGGCGGCCGTGATGGCCCACGCGTCGGAGTGGATGAACTCCATCGCGATGACCGCGACGAGCACCGCCCCCGCGACTTCGCACAGCGTGCGCAGCAGCACGAGGACGTTGACGTTGCGGGCGCGGAAATCCAGGACGCGGACCAGCGCCTTCGCGCCGGCGACTTCGTCGCGGACCATTTCGGTCACGCGGGCCCGGGAGATGGCGCTGACGGCGGTTTCGACCGTGCTGAGCACACCGGCGACGGCCATGAGCAGGATGACCGTGAGGATCATCCACACCGACGCGGTCATCGTGCGGCGCCCGCCTCGCCGTCGCGGCCGTCGCGGTCGGCATGGCCCCGGCGACCGTCGCGGTCGTCGCCGTTTCCGTCGCCGTCGAGCCGCTCGTCGAGCTTTTCGCGGTCGGCGGCCGACGGGAACGCGCCGGCGTTGATCGGCTTGGCCGGGAAGTCGGCGCCGCGGCGCTCGACGTCGTCGTACCAGTCGGCGAGCAGCCCGTTCTGCAGGGCGAACATCCGGCGTTCCTCGTCGGATTCGATGTGGTCGTAGCCCAGCAGGTGCAGCAGGCCGTGGACGGTGAGCAGCACGAGTTCATGGCTGAGCGGATGGCCCGCCTTCTCCGCCTGGCGGGCGGCGAAGTCGGGGCACAGCACGATGTCGCCGAGCATCGACGGCCCGGGCTGCGGAGCCTCGGGGTGGCCGGAGCCGGGGGTGAGCTCGTCCATGGGGAAGCTCATCACGTCCGTCGGCCCCGGCAGGTCGAGCCAGCGGATGTGCAAATCCTCGATCGTCGGCTCGTCGACGAGGTGGATCGACAGTTCGGCGGCCGGGTGCACGTCCATGCGGCCCAAGGCGTAGCGGGCGACGTCGATCAGCGATTCCTCGTTGACGCCGACGCCGGATTCATTGAAAACCTCGATGCTCATCGGTCCTGGCTCCTGCTGTTCGCGCTCGTGGTCATGATCACGGACTTGGTCATGCTCATGCTCATTCGTCGTCCCCCGACTTCCACTTCCAGTCCCCGCCGGCGTCGCGGACGCCGTGTGCGCCCCTGTTCGCGCTGCCCTTGGCGGCACCACGCTTCGCAGCGCCCTTCGAGCCCTCCGCCTTCGAGCCGGCGGCCTTCTTCCGTTCGGCGCGTTCCCGCTCCGCGGCATCGTGGTCGTCGTAGGCCTCGACGATCGCGGAGACCAGGGAGTGCCTGACCACGTCGCCCGCACCCAGTTGAGGGAAAGCGATGCCGTCGATGCCGCCCAGGATGCCGCGCACCACGTCGAGGCCGGAACGCTGCCCGCGGGGCAGGTCGACCTGGGTGGCGTCGCCGGTGACGACCATCTTCGCCCCGAAACCGAGGCGCGTCAGGAACATCTTCATCTGCGCCGGCGTGGTGTTCTGCGCTTCGTCGAGGATGATGAACGCGTTGTTCAGCGTCCGCCCGCGCATGTACGCCAGCGGCGCGACCTCGATGACGCCCGATTCCATGAGCTTCGGGATCAGCTCGGCGTCCATCATGTCCCGCAGCGCATCGTGCAGCGGGCGCAGGTAGGGGTCGATCTTCTCGTGGAGGGTGCCGGGCAGGAAGCCGAGGTTCTCGCCGGCTTCGACGGCCGGGCGGGTCAGAATGATCCGCTCGACTTCCTTGCGCTGCAGCGCCTGCACGGCCTTGGCCATGGCCAGGTACGTCTTGCCGGTGCCGGCGGGGCCGATGCCGAAGACGATGGTGTTGCGGTCGATGGCGTCGACGTAGTCCTTCTGCCCTTGGGTCTTGGGGCGCACGATCTTGCCGCGCCGCGCCACGATGCCTCCCCCGGCGAGCACATCGGCGGCGCTGCCTTCTCCCCCGGCGCCTCCGCGCGCGCCGACGTCCGCACCGACGAGCCCGACGGCCCGCGTGACGGAGTCGGTGGACAAGTCGTGCCCGCGCCGCGCCATGGATTCGAGTTCCTTGAAGGCCCGCGCCGCAGTGGCGACCTGCGACGGCCGTCCGGTCACGGTGACGGTGGTGCCGCGGGCGTGGACGTCGGCGCCGAGGAGGTTCTCCAGCAGGCGGAGGTTCCGGTCGGCGTGGCCGAGCACGGTCGGGGCGTGCTCGGGGTCGAGCTCGACGATCGCCTGCGTGCGATGGTCGACGCTGTGTCGGTCGGGCTGTCGGGTCGGGTCCGTCACGCCGGGTGAATCCTCGTTTCCTTCGCGTGGCCGCGTGCTCCGCGGCGGTGTCCCGGTGTCACCGGGTTTGCCACGATCTTAGGTCGTCGCCCGGATCGGGCGTGCACCGGCGCTCCCCGGGCCCGGCTGGGTGTCGCTTGACGACGTCCCGGCGCGGGAACCCGCCACGCCGCCGGTTGGCTCACGCCGTGAATCTCCGGAGGATGCGGGGCACCGACGGCGCGGCGACGGCCACCGTGATGATGCGGACGACGTGCATCACCACCACCAGGCCCGCGCCGCCGCGCTCGGCGACGAACCCGAAGACCGGTTCGCTGGCCCCGGGTGCCGTGGCCAGGTAGGCGTCGACGCCGCCGGCGATGCCGAGCCCCCACATCGCCCAGGCGCAGGCCGCCATGGCCGCCATCAGCATTCCGACGCCTACCAGGATGTACGGCAGCGACCGTCGGAACTCGGCGATGTTCTCGCCGTTCATTCCCGAGCCCGCCGCCGTGCCCAGCACGATGAATGCTGCGGCGATGGCCGCCTGCGGCATGTCGGGGACGACGTCGGGCCAGATCAGCGCGGCCGCGGCGCCGGCGAGGATGGCCGGGATGAGGAATGGCGCGGGAAACCGCGGGATCAGCTTTGCGACGACCGCCCCCAGGCCCATCGCGGCGAGGATCATCGCCCAGCTGGACCAGCCCCCCGCCCAGTGCTCCCAGGTTCCCGTGTGCGCTGCGCCCGACGCTGCGGTCGTTTCCTCCGAGGCGGGGCCGTCGAGAAGCAGCACGACCAGGGGCACGCTGAGCGACACGATGAGCAGGCGCAGGTACTGGGCGAAGACGACGAATTTCTCGTCGGCGCCGGCTTCCCGGGCCAGCGCGAGCATGAGCGACGCCCCTCCCGGCAACGTCGCCACCACCGAGGTGGCGCGATCGACTCCGGCACGCCGGTGCAGCAGGGTCGAGGCACCGAAGGCCACCAGCATCGACGCCACGGTGATCAGCAGCGCCAGCGGCAAGCCCGCCAACAACTCGCCCGCCTGGGATTGGGCAACAGGGCCAACCGCGAGCAACGCGATGACCGTCTGCCCGAACCGGTTCGGCCACGGGCGGGTCCACCCCACGTCGGGTGCGGCGCGGCCACCGGCGACCAGGGACAGCACCACGGCAACGACCATCGCCCCGACGAGCCACCCGGCGGGAACCCCCGCCCACGCCGCGACTGCCCCGCCGGCCGCGCACAGCAGCCAGGGAACGAGAAAGGCAATGGCCGCGCGGATTCCGCTCAGCCCCAGCGTCGCGTCAGGGGGCCGAGGGCCGACGTGGCGGCGGCACCGGCCAGGGCCGTGCGCAAGACCGTCGGGCCCAGGACCACGGGGACCGCCCCGGCGGCGCGGAACAGCTCGATCTCCTCGTCGTCGACGCCGCCTTCGGGGCCCACGACGAACACGATCTCGGCGGCGTCGACCGCGGCCGCGGCGACCTCGGCGAAGGGCCGGTGCTCGGCCTCGTGGAGGACGGCGGCGACTCCCCCGCGGCCGACGACATCCTCGATCAGCGCGGCGACGTCCTTGCCGGAATGCAGCTCCGCCACCGGCGGAATCCACGAGCGGCGGGCCTGCTTGGCGGCCTCGCGGGCGGTGGCCGCCCACTTGTCGCGGGCCTTCGCCGCCTTCGGCCCGGTCCACTTGGCCACGCACCGGCGCGCCGACCAGGGGACGATGGCGTCGACACCGGCCTCCGTCATCAGGTCCACGGCCAATTCGGCGCGGTCCGACTTCGGCAGGGCCTGCACGACGGTGACGTGCGGCGTGGGCCGGTCATCATCATTTGCGGACAGGACGTCGCATGTCACGCGGGAGCCGTCGGCAAGCGAAATGCGGGCATGGGCCCGCCGGCCCGAACCGTCCACGAGGAAGACCTCGTCGCCGGCGGCCAGGCGCTGCACCTTGACGTGCTTGGCTTCGGGGCCGTCGAGGGTGATCCCGGTGCCTGGTGCGGGCAGGGCTACGCCGAAGTCGGCGAGGAATACGGGCAGGCCCATGGCTCTCCTGATCGTCGGCGGTGCGGTGGTCCAGCGGTGCAGTGTTTGGCTGTACGAGGTCCAGCTGTGCGTGTCTAGCGGCGGCCGCGGAATCGGGAGAAGAAGCCGCGGTCCGCGGCCTGCCCCTCGGCGACGCGGGTGCCCTCGTCGCGGTGGTCGCGGAGCTTCTCCAGCATCTCGCGCGACTTGCCGTCGAGCTTCGTGGGCACGGTGACGTCGACGTGGGCGATGAGGTCACCGGCGCCTTCGCCGCGCAGGCGCGGCATGCCGCGGCCCTCGACGCGCATCGACTGGGCCGGCTGCGTGCCCGGCTCGACGCCGACGGTGATCTTCTCGCCGACCAGGTCCTCGACGTCCAGCGACGTGCCCAGGGCCGCGTCGACCATGGGGACGTGGATGGTGACGTGCAGGTCGTCGCCCTCGCGGGTGAACACCGGGTGCGGCTCGGCGTGGACCTCGACGTAGAGGTCGCCGGCCGGGCCGCCTCCCGGGCCGACCTCGCCCTGGCCGGCCATGCGGATGCGCATGCCGTCGGCGATGCCCGCCGGGACGTTGACGGTCAGGTCGCGGCGCGACTTCACGCGGCCGTCGCCGCCGCAGTTGTTGCAGGGGTCGACGATGATCTCGCCGGTGCCCTGGCAGCGGCCACAGGGCCGCGACGTCATGACGTTGCCCAGGAAGGAGCGCTGAACCTGCTGGATCTCGCCGGTGCCGTTGCAATCGCCGCAGACCTTCGGCTTGGCCTTCGACTTGGAGCCGGTGCCCTCGCAAACGTCGCAGAGGATGGCCGTGTCCACGGTGATCGGCTTGCGCACGCCGGTGAAGCACTCGTCCAGGCCGAGCGAAATGCGCAGCAGCGCGTCCGAGCCCGGCTGGACGCGGGAGCGCCGCTGCCGCTGGCCGCCGCCGGCGCCGCCGAAGAACGCCTCGAAGACGTCGCCGAGGCCGCCGCCCCCGAATCCGCCGAAACCGCCGCCGTAACCGCCGGCGCCGCCACCCTGATCCATCGGGTCGCCGCCGAGGTCGACGATGCGGCGCTTCTCCGGGTCGGACAGCACCTCGTGGGCCACCGACGCCTCGCGGAACTTCTCCGCCGCTTCCTCGTCATCCGGATTGCGGTCCGGGTGGTACTTCAGCGCGAGCTTGCGGTAGGCCTTCTTGATCTCCGCGTCGGAGGCGTCCTTGGACACGCCGAGGATGCCGTAGTAGTCACGAGCCAACGTCAGTTACTTCCTTACGCATCTGTCGAAAATCACATGTTTGAACCGTCGGAAGAATGTACCAGCGCGCGGGCGCTCACCCGTCACCCAGCACCCGGCCGACGTACTGTGCAACGGCCGCGACGGACGCGATTGTTCCCGGATAGTCCATGTAGGTCGGGCCGACGACGCCGAGCCCGCCGAGGATCGCGCCCGACGTGCCGTACCCGGTGGAGACCACCGACGTGCCGCGCAGCTCCTCGTCCTCGTTTTCCTCGCCGATGGATACCCGCACCTGGTGGAGGTCCTGGACGGCGGACAGCAGCTTGAGTACCACGACCTGCTCCTCCAGCGCGTCGAGCACCGTCGGCAGCGTCGACGGCAGGCGCCCGTGCAGGCCGGAGCGCGTGAGGTTCGACGCGCCCGCGAGGATCAGGCGGTCGTTCGGCCGGTCGATGAGGGATTCGATGATGACCGCCGAGCACCTGATCACCACGTCGCGCACGTCGGCGGGCGCGGTGGCCGCCAGGTCCGCGATCGACGCCGAGGCGTCGGACAGTGTCTTGCCCGCCATGGTCCGGTTGAGCATGTCGCGCAGCGGCGGCACCTGGTTCGGGTCGATGGGCGCGGCGAGCTCGACGTTGCGCTGCTCGACGCGGCCGGTGTCGGTGATGATCACCAGCAGCAGGCGCACGTCGGCCAGCTGCACGACCTCGCAGTGCCGCACCCGCGACGACTGCAGCGTCGGCAACTGGACGACGGCGACCTGACGGGTGAGCTGGCTGAGCAGCTGCACCGACCGGCGCAGCACGTCCTCCAGGTCGACGCCGCCTTCGAGGAATTCGAGGATCGCCCGGTGCTCCGCCTTCGACAGCGGCTTGACCTGCGAGATCGAGTCCACGAACAGGCGATAGCCCTTCTCCGTGGGAATGCGCCCCGACGACGCGTGCTCCTGGGTGATGAACCCTTCGGCCTCCAGCACGGCCATGTCATTGCGGATGGTCGCCGAGGACACGCCGAGATTGTGCTTGTCGACGAGCGCCTTCGAGCCCACCGGCTCCTGCGACGCGACGTAATCGGCGACGATCGCGCGCAGCACCTCGCGGCGGCGCAGTTCGGTCTGGCTGGACATCGGTCGCTCCACTCCTTCGGGTGCTCGCGTGCTCGGATTCTCATGTACGCGGGTGATCGCGCACCCGGATACTCGCGTACCCGGATACTCTCGGCCGCCGCGTCCGGGCGTCGCCGGGGCGGGCGGCGGCGTTCGTCGGACGAGTCTACCCGCGGGGGCGGGCAGTTCCGGCCCGGCGGGCGGTCACCGTCAATTGCGTGACGACGATGACGGCCACCGGCACCATGGCCACGGCGGCGAGCCCGGAGTAGCCGATGGCCACGAGCACCGGTCCGCCGGTGAGCCCGCCGACGACTCCGGCGAGGTTCATGCCCAGGTCCGTGCGGCCCTGCACCGCCGCACGGGCGGGCTGCGGGGTCGCCTTGGTCACCGCGGCCGAGCCGCCGACGACGGACGCCGACCAGCCGACTCCGAGGGCGAGCAGCGACAGCGCGATGAACAGCATGTCGCCCCGACTCACCCAGATGAGCACCGCGGACACAACGAACAGCCCCTGGCCGACGAGGATCGTGGCGGCCGATCCGAAGCGGTCGGACGCCCAGCCGAAGACCGGGGACAGCGCCCACATGCCGGCGATGTGGAGGCTCATGATCACGCCGACGAGCGACAGCGACGCATGGTGGCCGGTCATGTGCAGCGGGGCCATGGACATCAGCGTGACCATGACGAAGTGCGCCACCGCCACCGTGGCCTGGCCTGCGATGACCAGAGCTTTGCCTTCCGGCCGGCGCATGCCCGCCGATGCGAGCTCCTCGCCGGTCCCGGTGGCGGGCTCGGCGGCGCTCTCGGTCACGGACGCGGCGGCGCTCGCCGACGCGGGCTCCTCGGCCTCCTCGACCTTCTCGACCTTCCGGGTCTCCCCCGCATCCGTCAGGCGGGCGATTTCCAGTGGATCCGGCCGGAGCATCACGGCGTACAGGGCCGTGGCCAGCAGCTGCGCGATGATCGTGATCAGGAAGGGGCCGGTCAGCTCCGGCAACCCCAGCGCCCTGGCAGGCCCACCCGACGGCGCCAGCAGCAGCGGTCCGGTGACCGCGCCGACCGTCGTCGACCACATCACCGCCGAGAGCATCAGGCCGCGGCGGTGCGGCAGCGCGGCGTCGGCGGCGGCGAACCGGGCCTGGAATCCGACGGCCGACCCGACGCCGAGGACGAGCATGCCCGGCATCAGCAGGGCCGTCTCGCCGATCGCCGCGGCGATGGTCGCCGTGGCGGCGCCGATGGCGGCCAGGGCCGACCCCGTGGCCAGGGACACCCCTCGGCCCTTGGCGATGGCCAGCCGGGCCAGCGGCACCGAGGCGATCGCCGCGCCGAGGGTGCTCAGGGTCGCCGCCATGCCGGACAGCTCCGGGGACCCGGAGACCTCGGCCATCATCAACGCGCCGACGCTGACCGCCGAGCCGACGCCGAGGCCGCCGAGCATCTGGCCCAGGACGAGCACCACGATCACCCGGGTGCGCGTCGCCTGCGGCACCTGGCCGGAAGAAAGATGGTTCATGACAGGAACATAGTCCCGGGCGGCTGCGGCACGCCCGGCGGCTCCGATGTTGGGGTGCTCCCCGGCCCAGCCGTTGCGGTCCGCGCCCGGCGGCTCAGCTGAGGATGTCGACGATGATCGCGTCGGCCAACAGCCGACCCGCATCGGTCAGGCGCACGCGGCCGTCGGCGAGGGTCAGCATGCCCGCGGCCTCCTGGGCGCGGGCACGCTCGATCTCCTCCGGGCGCAGATCGGACTGCGGCATGCCCTCGGACAGCCGGAGGCGAAGCATGACCCTCTCGATGTGGCGGTCATCGTCGGAAAGCAACTCGGTGTCCCGGATCGGCAATTCGCCTCCGGAGACGATCGAGGCGTAGCGCGCCGGGTGCTTGACGTTGTGGAAACGGCGGCCGCCGATGTGCGAATGCGCGCCGGGGCCGGCGCCCCACCAGTCGCCGTCGCGCCAGTAGATCATGTTGTGCAGGCACTCGCCGCCGGGCTTCGCCCAGTTGGAGACCTCGTACCAGTCGTAGCCGGCGCCGCGCAGGGCGGCGTCGATGCGCTCGTAGCGGTCGGCGAGGTCGTCGTCGTCGGGCATGGGCAGCTCGCCGCGGCGGACCTTGCGCGCCATGGCGGTGCCCTCCTCGACGATGAGCGAATACGCCGACACGTGGTCGACGCCCGCGCTCAGCGCCGCCTCCAGCGACGCGTCGAGGTCGGACATCGACTCCCCCGGCGTGCCGTAGATGAGGTCGAGGTTGACGTGGTCGAATCCGGCGGCTCGGGCCTCGCGGGCGGCCTCCACCGGGCGGCCCGGCGTGTGCACGCGGTCGAGGGTGGCCAGCACGTGCGGCGCCACGGACTGCATGCCCAGGCTCACGCGGGTGAAACCGGCCTCGCGGATGCCTGCGAAGAACTCCGGCGACGTCGATTCGGGGTTCGACTCGGTGGTCACCTCGGCGCCGGGCGCCAGGCCGAACGTGTTTCGCACACCGTCGAGCAGGCGGGCCAGGCCGTCCGCGCCGAGCAGCGACGGGGTGCCGCCGCCGATGAACACGGTCTCGGCGGGCCGCACTCCCGCGCCCTCGCCGGACTCCGCGTGCGCCGCCACCAGGGACTCCGCCCCCAACTCCAGTTCGCGCGCGATGGCGTCGAGGTAGCTTCCCGTCGACGCCCCCGATCCCAGCTCACCGGCGGTGTAGGTGTTGAAGTCGCAGTACCCGCACCGCGTCGCGCAGAACGGCACGTGCAAGTAGACGCCGAATGCGGGGGCCGTCACACGCGCTCCGCGGCGCGGCGGCGGGCGACCTTGCGCACGACCTCGTCGATGCGGATGCGCTCCATGAGGAACGCCGGCGGACGCCGCCCGCGCAGCGACTTGGCCACCGCCGGGTGCGTCTCGGGCACGGTCACGCACCATGCGGCGGCGGCGCTGAGCGCACGTCGGCCGCAGCGTGCGTACAGGGCGGGGATCTGCACGGAGCCGAGGACCTCGACGCCGCGGATGTTCTCGGCCGACACCCAGTCGGCGAGTTCCTCCAGGTAGGCGGCGGTGCTTTCCGACCGCGCCAGCAGCGCATGCGCCACGGTCGGCACGGCGACGGGATGGCGCAGCGGCGCGGGAATGGCCGACAGCTCGGCGACGTCGACCGGCTTCGGCTCCGGCCCCGGCGGACGGTTCGGCATCGGCCCCAGCTCGCCGCGGCGAATGCCCGAGGTGAACGCCTGCCGCAGGCCGGCCAGTTCGCCGACCAGAGGACGCGCGTCTTCCACGGCTTCGTCGACGATGTCGGCCAGCTCCAGCACGCATTCGTCGACCAGTTCCCGGTCGACGTCGGCGATGGCCTGGGCCAGGTGCTCGATGTGCTCTGCGACCTCGTCTCCGATGTCGTAGAGCTCCTGGGTGATTTCCCGGAGCCGGAGGCGCGCGTCGTAATGCTCCACCGCGGTCCTCCTCGCCGGTCGTGCCCTGCCGGGCTGCCTGGGGCCGGTGCTCCACCGACCGTCTCCTCGGGTCGTCGGGGCCGCCTGCGCGTTCCCCCGACAACCTCGAACGTCCCCACCATAAGGGTGCGGGGGCCGGTGCCCGTGGAGCGACACCGGCTCGGCGGGTGGTTTCGGTTGTTGCTTGACGACGGCCGCCGCGAGAACCACGGCGGCCGTCGCAAAGCAGCAAGCCCGGCACCCCATGTGGAGTGCCGGGCCCGTCGATTCGCGGATCCGCCGCACGAGACGGCGCGGTGCCGTGGCTCGCGGTGATGCGCGACTAGCGGTGGTACATGTCCTCGACCTCGCGGGCGAACTTGTCCACGACGACGTTGCGCTTGACCTTCATCGTCGGGGTCATCTCGCCCTCCTCCTCGGAGAGGTCGCGCGGCAGGATGTGGAACTTCTTGATCGCCTCGGCGTGCGAGACCAGCTCGTTGGCGGCGTTGACCGCGTCCTGGATCTCGGCGCGCAGCACGGCGTTGGCGGCCAGCTCGCGCACGGTGGTCTGCTCCGGCACGTTGTGCTCGGCCTTCCACTTGCCCACGGCCTCCTCGTCGAGGGTGACCAGGACCGAAATGAACGGGCGACCGTCGCCGATGACGACGGCCTGCGACACCAGCGGGTGCGAGCGAATGCGGTCCTCCATTGGGCCGGGCGAGACGTTCTTGCCGCCGGCGGTGACGATGAGGTCCTTCTTGCGGCCGGTGACGCGCAGGTGGCCGGTGTCGTCGAGCTCGCCGAGGTCACCGGTCTTGAACCACTCGCCGTCGAAGGTCTTCTCCGTGGCCTCGTCGTTCTGCCAGTAGCCCTTGAACACCACGGGGCCCTTGAGCAGGATCTCGCCGTCGTCGGCGATCTTCACCGAGCAACCGCCGACGGGGCGGCCGACGGTGCCGATGACCTGGTCGGTCGGGGTGTTCACAGTGATGGCGGCGGTCGACTCGGTCAGCCCGTAACCCTCGTAGACCGTGACGCCCAGGCCGCGGAAGAAGTGGCCCAGATCCGACGACAGCGCCGAACCACCGGAGATGGTGTACTGCACGGCCTCGCCCATGGCGGCCTTGATCTTGGCGAAGAGCAGCTTGTCGTACATCTTCAAGCGCAGCTTCTGCGCGGTCGACGGACCCGCCGGGGTGTCCAGGGCCTTCGAGTACTCGATGGCGGCGGCCTCGGCGCGCTCGAACAGCGCCATGCCGAAGGCGCCCTTCTCCTTGGCACCGGCCTGGGCGGAGTCGCGGACCTTCTCGAACACGCGCGGCACGCCAAGGATCAGGTGCGGGCGGGAACGTTGGAACTCCAGGGTCACCGTAGTGGTGTCGGCCCAATGCGACTGGGTGGCACCGCCGACGATCGAGGCCAGCGACACGGCGTTGGCCAGAACGTGGGCCAGCGGGAGGAACGTCAGGATGCGGTTGCCCGGGCGGGCGATGACGCCGATGTCGTTGGTCAGGATCGCGCGGACCTCGGACAGCCAGTTGCTGTGGTCCAGCATGCAGCCCTTGGGGCGGCCGGTCGTGCCGGAGGTGTAGATCACCGACGCGAGATCGGCGGAGGTGGACGCGTCGATGCGGTCCTGGACCTCGGCGTCGTCGATGTCGCGGCCCTCGTACATGAGGGTGTCCACGGCGGCGGCGTTGATCTCCAGCACACGGCGCAGCTGCGTCGGGGACTCCGACAGCGGGGCGTGGCCCGAGTCGTCAATGATCAGGTTCTTCATCCGCTCGGTGTGCTGGCGGCCCTCGGTGATGGCGAAGACGGCACCCGAATCCTCGATGATCCAGCGGATCTGGCCCGCGGAGGAGGAACCGTAGATCGGCACGATCGTCGCGCCCGCCATCCAGATGGCGATGTTGATCAGGTTCCACTCGTAACGGGTCTCCGACAGCAGCGCGACGCGATCGCCCTTCTGGACGCCGTTGGCGATGAGGCCCTTGGCCACGGCGAAGGCTTCGTCGTGGAACTCCTGGGCCGTGACGTTGACCCATTCGAAGTTCTTCGGACGCGTGAACATGACCAGCTTCGGACGCTTGGCCACCAGCTCCTGCATGGCGGTGACGACCGTTTCCTTCTCGCCGACCGCGTACTGCGCTTCGGTGCTGTACTCCCGCATGGTGCTATTCGTCTCCTTCAGCTCGTCCATCGGCTATTCCCCCGCATGTGCGCCTGGTCCGGGCCGCGGCGGCGCGGGACACGGCGGATGATCCGGTGTGACATCGATTACTTCCAGAACCAACCTACGGGACGGCTGTCGGGAGGGTGCGGGAACGGCCGACAAAGATGAAAATGTCATTTCAATGAAATATCCGTTCCGCCCGGACAGGTGCCCGCATGGGGTGGCTGGCATGATGGGTCGCGTGACCAACGACGACGCGAAGCTTCCCGTGACCGCCCCGCTGACCGACCTCGCCGCCGATCTCGGCGTCGCCACGCGCTTCACCGCGCACAACGGCGAAGAGACCACCGTGTCCAGGGAGACGATCCTGAAGATCCTCGCCGCCCTCGACGTCGATCTCGGGGACGACCCCGCGGATCCGTCGGACGAGGACATCGTCGCCGCACGCGATGCGTGGGCCGATGCCCGCTGGCGCAAACTCCTGCCGCCGGTGGTCGTGAGCACCAGCGGCACCTACAAGGAAGTCCTGGTCCACGTCCCCGACGGCACCGACGTTTCCGTCACGGCCATCCTCGACGACGGCGCCGAGTGGCCGCTGGCCCAGGTCGAGCACAACGTCGGCCCCCGCGAGGTCGACGGCGTCCTGCTGGGCGAGGCCGCCTTCGCCGTGCCGGAGAACCTGCCCCTGGGCTGGCACACGCTGCGCGCCGTCAACGGCGAGAACACGGCCGAATGCGAGCTGGCGGTGACTCCGGGCCGGCTGTCGACGGCCGACACGTTCGTCGACGAGCCCGCGACCGGCGTGATGGCACAGCTGTACTCGGTGCGCTCCGAGCGGTCCTGGGGAATCGGCGATCTGACCACCCTGGGCGACCTGGCCAGCGTGTCCGCGCGCGAGACGGGGGCGGACTTCGTGCTGATCAACCCGCTGCACGCCGCGGAGCCGTGCCCGCCGGTGGAGGATTCCCCTTACTTGCCGACGACCCGCCGCTACGCGAATCCGCTGTACATCGGGGTGGAGATGATCCCGGAATTCGCCTACCTCGACGAAGCGGACGCCGCCGAGCTGCGCGAATTGGCCGCGGGCTTCCGCGAGCTCAACCGTTCCGCCGACGAGATCGACCGCAACCCGATCTACGCCGCGAAATTGCGTGCCCTGCACGCCATTCACCACATCCCCCTGTCGGAGGTCCGCCGCGCCGATTACGAGAGGTTCCTGAACGAGCAGGGCCGCGGCATCCTCGACTACGCGCGCTGGTGCGCCGACCGCGACATCGAGATGCGCACCGCCGCCCGCGACCACGGGGAGTTCCCCGGCCTGGTCACTCCGCTGGGCGCGCACGAGGACGTCGAGGAGCTGCGGGAGGAACTCGTCGACTTCCACTGCTGGCTGCAGTGGATCCTCGACGAACAGCTCCGCGACGCCCAGCGCGCCGCGACCGATGCCGGCATGCGCATCGGCATCATGGCCGACCTCGCCGTCGGCGTGCACCCGGGAGGTTCCGACGCCCGCAATCTCGCCGAGTGGATGGCCCCCGACGCGTCGGTGGGCGCCCCGCCGGACGGGTTCAACCAGCGCGGCCAGGACTGGTCGCAGCCGCCGTGGAACCCGCACAAGCTGGCGGAGGCGTCGTACATGCCGTGGCGCGACATGCTGCGCACGGTGCTGCGCCATTCCGGCGGCATCCGCGTCGATCACATCCTGGGCCTGTTCCGCCTGTGGCTGATGCCGCGCATGGAGTCGCCGGCCAACGGCACCTACGTCCACTTCGACCACGAGGCGATGGTCGGCATCCTCGCGCTCGAGGCGGAGCTCGCCGGCGCCGTGGTCATCGGCGAGGATCTGGGCACCTTCGAGCCGTGGGTGCAGGAGTACCTGGCCCAGCGCGGCATCATGGGCACGTCGATCCTGTGGTTCGAGTCCGACGGGCCGGGCGTGCCCAAGAACCCGTCGAACTACCGCCGCCTGTGCCTGTCGTCGGTGACCACCCACGATCTGCCGCCGACCGCCGGTTACCTCGACGGCGAGCACATCACGCTGCGCGATCGCCTCGGCCTGTTCAACACCGACGTGTCGGAGGAAGAGGCGCGGGACCTCGAATGGGTCGCCGCGAACCTCGCGGCCGTCGATGCCGCCGGCTGCTTCGACGGGCTCGAAGACGCCGATGGCGAACCGATCTCCGGCCGGGACTGGCGGAACCTGTCCCGCGAAGAGCTCCCGGACGCGGGCCCGCTGATCGTCGGCCTGCACCGGTACCTGGCCCGCACGCCGTCGGCACTGACGTGCATGGCGCTGGTGGACATGGTCGGCGACCGCCGCACGCAGAATCAGCCGGGCACCACCCACGACCAGTACCCGAACTGGTGCGTGCCGCTGACCGACGGCGAGGGCCGCGCGCTGCTGGTGTCCGATCTGCCGCAGTTGCCCCTGTTCGGGGCCGTCGCGGAGGCCTCCGCCCGAAATTGACGGTCACCGGGGGTCCATCACGTGCCCGTTCGCGGGGCACCGGCCCCCCTGAACCAGGCCCCCGGGCGCGCGATCGGGGCCCTGCTGGGATGATTCGGCGGTGACCGATAAATCATCCCGTTCCGTCGGCCCGACCATCATCGTGGTCGGGCTCATGTTGTTCGCCATGTTCTTCGGCGCCGGCAACCTCATTTTCCCGCCTCAGCTCGGCGTCGAGGCGGGCACCGCATACGGTCCCGCGATGGCCGGCTTCCTGTCGACCGCGGTGCTGCTGCCCGCGCTGGCGGTGATCGCCGTGTCGGTGTCCGGCAACGGCATCGTGGACATCGCGTCGAGGGCCGGAAAGATCTTCGGCCTGGTGTTCTCCATCGCGGTGTACCTGTCCATCGGCGCGCTGTACGCCATCCCCCGCACCGCGAACGTCGCCTTCGAAACGGGAGTCGCGGGTCTGGCGGGCACGACGTCGACGTGGGCGCTGTTCGCGTTCACGGCGGCGTTCTTCGCCGTGTCGCTGTGGCTGTCGCTGCGCAAGGGCGGCATCGTCGATTCGTTGGGCCGGTGGCTGACGCCGGCGCTGCTGATCCTGATCCTCGCGCTGGTCGTCGTCGGCGCCATGACGCTGAACGCCGAGCCGGGCGCCCCGACCGAGAAGTGGGCGGAGTCCCCGTACACCGCCGGTTTCCTGGAGGGCTACCTCACCATGGACTCCCTGGCGGCCCTGGTGTTCGGCATCGTGGTCATCGATTCGCTGCGGTCGCGGGGCATCCGCAAGCAGCGCCAGGTGGTCACGTCGTCGATCCTGTCCGGCGTCGTCGCCGTCGTCTTGCTCGGCGTGGTCTACCTGGGCCTGGGCCGACTGGGCCAGGGCATCGAGGGCGAGTACACCAACGGTGCGCTGTTGCTGTCCGACGCCGCCAACCAGTCCTTCGGCGCGGCGGGCGCGTGGGTGTTCGCGCTCATCGTCCTGCTCGCCTGCTTGACGACGGCCGTCGGCCTGATCACGTCCACCGCCGCATTCTTCTCGTCGCTGACCCCGCGCATCGGGTTCCGCGCGTGGGCCGTCGGATTCACCCTGGCGGGCCTGTTGATGTCGAACCTTGGGCTGGAGACGATCATCGGCATCGCCATCCCGCTCAACGTGTTCCTGTACCCGGTGGCCGTGGCGCTGGTGTTCCTGACGCTGCTGCAGGCGGCGCTGCCGTTCAAGCTGACGTGGTCCTACCGCATTCCCGTCGGGGTCGCGGCCGTCTTCGCGCTGCTGGATCTGGCGCGTGCGCTCGGATTCGAGCCGAGCGAAACCATGCCCATCCTCGGGGATCT
>DHCFI07803__coassemble_1287_pt1 | contig 26727 bp, 23 predicted proteins | sample DHCFI07803__metabat2_low_PE_024 | metagenome-assembled genome bin DHCFI07803 | reverse complement strand
GCCGCGGCGGAGCGGTGATCAACATCTGGGGCATCCTCTTGCCGGCGCTGGCGGTGATCGTCTACCTCGTGGCGGCGCTGTTGCCGTCGACTCGCCGCGCGAAAACGGCGCCCCGGCAGCCTCCGGGAAGAGGCGGCGAGGGCGCCGTTTCGTAGCTGGGGCGGCCGGGACGATGAACCGAGAACGCCGCTGCCGCATCGCGCCCCCGGCAGGATTCGAACCCGCGACCAGCCGGGTAGAAGCCGGATGCTCTAATCCACTGAGCTACGGAGGCATGCGGAACGGAATTCTAGCCCGGCGCGGGGGTCCGAGGTAAAGCGGGGCGGGGGAGGTCGAGGGGCGCAACCGGACTTCGGTGCGGCACGGCCATGGGTCTACCCTGGGGGGCATGACTGCGACGACGACCCGCCCGGCCCGCCGGGTCAGGGGTTCCCTCGGCTGGTACGTGGTGTTCGCGTTGGTGGCGGGTGCGCTCGCGGGCGGCCTGTCGCTGGCGTTCAACATGGATTCGCGATCCACGCTGGGCATCCCGGACCCGGGCGTGATCACCACCGTCGGCTTCCCGCTGGCGAAGGCCGGCGGCGAGATGCTCGCCGCGCTGGCGATCGGTTCGTTCATGCTGGCGGCGTTCGCGTCGAAGCCGCGGCCCGATGGGACGCTGGACCTCGACGGATGGGCGGCCGCCCGCACGGGCCGGTGGGCGATCTTCAGCTGGGGCGCTATCGCGTTCCTGCAGATCCCGCTGGTGCTGTCGGACGTCTCCGGTCAGCCGCTGTCGACCACCATCCGGCCGGAGAACTGGTCCGTGGCCCTCGACCAGGTCAGCGAGGCGCTGGCGTGGTTGTGGGTGGGCATTTTCGCCATGGTCGTGGCGCTGGGGTCGGCGTTGACCGGCAAGTGGATCTGGCAGCCGGTGTTCTTCGCCATCTCCCTGGTGTCGATGATGCCGCTGGCCGTCGTCAGCCACAACGCCACCGGCGGCAACCACGACTACGGCACCAACTCCTACATCTGGCACCTGACGTTCACCGTGTTCTGGGTCGGCGGCCTGATGGCCCTGATCGGGCACGCCCGCCGGCGCGGCGAGCACATGGTCGAGGTCGCCTCCCGCTACAGCTTCGTCGCGCTGGTCGCGTTCGTGGCCATGAGCGTCTCCGGCGTGATCAACGCGGCGATCAACCTGTCGTGGCAGGACCTGTTCAACAACAACTACGGCATCCTCGTCGTGGTCAAGGCGCTGCTGATCATCGTGCTGGGCCTGTTCGGCTACATGCACCGCAAGGTCACCATCCCGTCGCTGGACAAGGACCCGGGCGGTGCGTCGTTCTGGCGCCTGGCCATCGTCGAGGTGCTGGTCATGGCCGTCGCGGTCGGCGTGGCCGTGGCGCTGGGCCGCACGCCCCCGCCGCCGAACTACTCCGATCAGGCCGGTGGCGAAGGTCTGCCGCCGATCACCCAGATGGAGGTCAAGCTCGGCTACGAGCTGGAGATCCCCTTCGGCTGGGAGGCGATGTTCACGCAGTTCCGCTTCGACATCTTCTTCGGCTCGGCGGCGATCATCGCGGCGTGGATCTACCTGTACTGGCTGCGCAAGCTGCACAAGCGCGGCGGGGAGTGGCCCATCGCCAACACCCTCTGGTGGCTGGCCGGTTGTGCGCTGCTGCTGTTCACGTCGTCGTCGGCGCTGGGCGTGTACATGCCGGCGCAGTTCTCGGTGCACATGCTGGCGCACATGATGTACTCGATGGCCATCCCGGTCATGCTCGCCCTCGGTGGCCCGGTGACGCTGGCGTTGCGCGCGCTCAAGCCCGCCGGCCGCGATGGGGTGCCGGGCATCCGCGAGTGGCTGGTGGCGTTCATCAACAACCCGGTCTCGCGGTTCCTGACCAACCCGGTGGTGGCCACGGCCCAGTTCGTCGCGGGTTTCTACCTGCTGTACATGACGCCGCTGTACGACTTCCTGGCCGACGAGCACGCCGGCCACCTGTTCATGAACATCCACTTCCTGATCTCCGGCTACATCTTCTACTGGGTGATCATCGGCGTGGATGCCGCACCGCAGCAGATTTCGCCGGCGGTGAAGCTGGTGTCGCTGATGGGGTCGCTGCCGTTCCACGCGTGGTTCGGCATCACGCTGATGCAGATGCAGCAGGTCCTGGCGGAGGACTACTACCTGGAGCTGGGCCTGCCGTGGCACGTCGATCTGCTGGCGGACCAGAACGTCGGCGGCGCGGTGGCGTGGGCGCTGGGCGAGGTGCCGCTGTTCATCGTCATGACGGCCCTGTTCGTGCAGTGGCGCCGCACCGACGAGAAGGACGCCGCCCGCTACGACCGCAATGCCGAGCGCGATCACGACGCCGAGCTGGAGGCCTACAACGCCATGCTCGCGGCGCGCACGAGCCAGTCCATGACGGACGAGGAGCGCGAGTACTACACCGGCACCGTCGATTCCGAGCACGAGGTGCACCTCGGTTCCGCGAAGGACGCCGGCAAGATGCGCCGCAAGTAGGCGATTTTCGCTTGACGACGACCTCGCGGTGAAGCACGGGGGCGCGGGCCGTCGTCAAGCCGAATGAGTGGCGGGCTGTAGATGAACCGCGTAATCGCGGATTCATCCACAGACGGCCGTCGCGGCGGTGGTGGTGGAGCGCGGTGGGCGGCAGGGTCTGTGGTGCGAGGCCCGGATCGACTCGCGGTCCGGGGCGTCCACGAGCAGAAGGGGGACTCGCCAATGTCCGAAACCAGCGTGACCATCGTCGGGAACATCACCAGGAATCCCGAGATCAAGACCACCAACGGCGGGAAGCTGGTGACGCGGCTGCGCGTCGCGTCGACCCGCAAGCGCTACATCGAGGGCCAGTGGATCGACGGGGAGACCGCCTACATCGACGTCGATTGCTGGGAGCATCTGGCGCAGAATGCGGTGAACACGTTTTCCAAGGGCGACCGGATCATCGCCGAGGGGCGGCTGCGCACCGATCAGTGGGAGGACAACGGGGTGAAGAAGACCTTCACCAAGATCGTCGCCGATTCGGTCGGCCCGGACCTGCGTTTCGCCACCGCCGCGATCACCCGGAACCGCTCGAGCGCGGCCCGCGCCGCCGAGGCCGAACGGCGCGCGCAGGAGGAGGAGATGATGCGGGCCAACGGCGGTGTCGGCGGCGACAACGGCGGTGGCGGAGAAGGCGGGGAGGGGTCGGCGCCGATGGTCACCGAGACGAACCGCTTCGACGAGGGGGTCCTTCCGGACGAGCCGGTCGATCCGGAGCAGGCCCCGGAGCCGGATCACGAGATGGCCGAGCTGGTTTCCTAACGGCCTCCGTTTCGCCGCCGGCGGGGTCGCCGGGCGGGGAAGTTCCGGCGGTACCGGTAAGGTGAGGGCCGAATGTGCGCGTCACGGGAATCCCCGCAGAGCAAACCCCCGGGCACCGATGAGTCGGGGCCCGGGCTTTGCGCGGCGGTTCCCCGCGCACCTGAAGCGATACCACCTACCTCCGAAGGAGAGCGCAGCTGTGGCTGAGTTCATCTACCAGATGAAGAACGTGCGCAAAGCGCACGGCGATAAGGTCATCCTCGACAACGTGACCATGGCGTTCTACCCGGGCGCCAAGATCGGCGTCGTGGGCCCCAACGGCGCCGGCAAGTCGTCGATCCTGAAGATCATGGCGGGACTGGACCAGCCGTCCAACGGCGAGGCGTACCTCGAGCCGGGCGCCACCGTCGGCATCCTGCAGCAGGAGCCGCCGCTGAACGAGGAGAAGACCGTTCGCGGCAACGTCGAGGAGGGCCTCGGCGACATCTTCGAGAAGAAGCAGCGCTTCGAGCAGATCGCCGAGGAAATGGCGACGAACTACACCGATGAGCTGATGGAGGAGATGGGCAAGCTCCAGGAGGAGCTCGACGCCGCCGACGCCTGGGAGATCGACTCCAAGATCGAGCAGGCCATGGATGCGCTGCGCTGCCCGCCCGGCGACGAGCCCGTCACGCACCTGTCCGGTGGCGAGCGCCGCCGCGTGGCGCTGGCCAAGCTGCTGCTGTCCGAGCCGGATCTGCTGCTGCTCGACGAGCCCACCAACCACCTCGACGCCGAGTCGGTGCTGTGGCTGGAGCAGCACCTGCAAAAGTACCCCGGCGCCGTCCTGGCCGTGACGCACGACCGTTACTTCCTCGACCACGTCGCCGGCTGGATCTGCGAGGTCGACCGCGGCAAGCTCTACCCCTACGAGGGCAACTACTCCACCTACCTGGAGCAGAAGGCCGCGCGACTCGAGGTCGCCGGCAAGAAGGACGCCAAGCTGCAGAAGCGCCTGAAGGACGAGCTGGCGTGGGTCCGCTCGGGCCAGAAGGCCCGCCAGGCGAAGAACAAGGCCCGCCTGGAGCGCTACGAGCAGATGGTGGAGGAAGCTGAGCAGTACAAGAAGCTCGACTTCGAGGAGATCCAGATCCCGACCCCGCCGCGCCTGGGCAACCAGGTCGTCGAGGCCATCGATCTGGAGAAGGGCTTCGACGGCCGCACGCTGATCAAGGACCTGTCGTTCACGCTGCCCCGCAACGGCATCGTCGGCGTCATCGGCCCCAACGGCGTCGGCAAGACCACCCTGTTCAAGACCATCGTCGGGCTGGAGGAGCCGGATGCCGGCGAGGTCAAGGTCGGCCAGACCGTCCAGCTGAGCTACGTCGACCAGAACCGCGAGAACATCGACGGCGAGAAGACGGTGTGGGAGGTCGTCTCCGACGGCCTGGATTACATCCACGTCGGCCAGAACGAGATGCCGTCGCGCGCGTACCTGTCCGCGTTCGGTTTCAAGGGCGCCGACCAGCAGAAGCCGGCGAAGGTGCTCTCCGGCGGCGAGCGCAACCGTTTGAATCTGGCGCTGACCCTCAAGCAGGGCGGCAACCTGATCCTGCTGGACGAGCCGACCAACGACCTCGACGTCGAGACGCTGTCGTCGCTGGAAAACGCGCTGCAGAACTTCCCGGGCTGCGCCGTGGTCATCTCGCACGACCGTTGGTTCCTGGACCGCACCTGCACCCACATCCTCGCGTGGGAGGGCAACGTCGAGGAGGGCCAGTGGTTCTGGTTCGAGGGCAACTTCGAGGGCTACGAGAAGAACAAGGTCGAGCGCCTCGGCCCCGACGCCGCCCGCCCGTCGCGCGTCACTCACCGCAAGCTGACCCGCTAGCACCCCCGCGCGGCGACCGTCCGCGCTAGCCTGGGCCCGTGGCCGCCGCACCCGGTGGCCGCGGGCCTTCGCGCGTTCCAGTGCCGCCGCCGCGCCACCCGGCCCGCACTCGATTCACCCAGGAAAGGGGACGGCATGCCGGACACCAACGCGTTCCTGACCACCATCCCGGTGCGCTGGTCGGACTTCGACCAGTACGGGCACGTCAACAATCTCGCCTACCTCGAATACGCGCAGGAGGCCCGCGTGGCCTTCGCCCGCGCCAGCGTCGACGGCGGCACGGGCAACCCCGGCACCGTCGTGCGGCACATGGAGGTCGACTACCTCCGCGCATTGCTGCCGGACACCCGCGAGGTGCTGGTGGAAACCGAGATCATCGCGATGGGCAACACGTCCTACACCATCCGCCAGGCGATCAAGGACGAGCACGGGCACATCGCCGCAATGCTCACCACCGTCATGGTGCTGTTCGACCTGGAAAAGGCCCGCGCAATGGAACTGACCCCGACCGTGCGCAAGACGCTCGGCCGCTTCGCCTCGCCGGAGCTGACGGTCGGCAACGGCGGCCGGGACGATGTCGACGATGCTCGCGCTGCGGACGATGCAGATGCGGGCGCTGCAGATGCGGGTGACGACCGTGCCTGACGCTTCCGGCCGCGGCGAGACCCTTCTCGTCCACGATGTCCCGGCCTTGACCAACCTCGGGGTGCTCGCGCGCAAGGCCGAGGCGATGGACCCCGGGGCGCTGATGCGGATCCGTTCGGTGGCCCCCGGGTCGTCGGAGGACATGGTCGCCGCATCTCGGCCCGGCGGCATCGCCCGCGTGTGGGCCACCACCCCCTTCGGCCCGATGGCTTGCCGCACCATGTCCGTCACCCCGGGCCGCGACGACATGATCGTCCGTGCCGACGCCGTGTCCGCCGCCACCGGCGACGCCCGTTCGGTGCCGCAGCTCGATGCCGCGGTGCCGATGACGCTCGACTGCGGCGCCCCCGCGGATTCCTCTTGGCCGGGCCGGCTGCCGGTCGACGGCGGGTGGACGGTGCTCGAGGCCGTGCCGGCCGCGGTATTCCGCGACTTGGAGGCTCAGGCGAGGGGAGTGGCGAAGGAAGAGTCGGGCCCGATGGGCTTGCCGACGTCGCTGCTCGACCAGAAGGTGCTCTCGGTGCGCGGGGCGTCGTCGGCGTCCGCCGAGATCACCATGCGCGAGGTCTTCGCCCTGTGCGCGATGGGCTTCATCCCGCCCGAGCCGTCGGCCGACGAGCCCGTGCGGGTGTCCGTCAAGGCGCGCTGGCGTCGCCTGGACGGGCGCTTCGGCAGCGTCTACGCCTCCGAGGGCTTCGGGGTGCTGCCGCTGTAGAGGCGCTCCCGGGCTCGGAGGCGGGGCCCATGGGCGCCCCGGGAGGGGGAGCGGCCCCTACGCCGGCTTGTTGATGAGCATGTCCGCCACCCGCACCATGTGCTCCCACATGGCGTCGCGGTGGGGCTTGGGCAGCTCGTCGTCGGAGACGTCGGCCAGGGACAGCGCCATCAGCTCGAGCCAGCGGTCGCGGGCGGCCATGTCCACGACGAAGGGGTGGTGGCGCATCCGCAACCGCGGGTGGCCGCGCTCGGCGTTGTAGGTGTCGGGCCCGCCCCAGTACTGCTCGAGGAACATCCGCAGGCGGCGCTCGGCGCCCTCCCAATCATCGTCGGGGTACATCGGTCCGAGGATGTCGTCGTCGGGCACGCGGGCGTAGAAGCCGCGCACGATCTTCGCGAACGTCTCCTCGCCGACCTCCCGGTAGAAATCGCTGTACTGCCTGGGCTGGTCGGAGGGGGTCTGGCCGTTGGTCATGGCCCCAGGTTAGCGGTTCCGCTTTACGACGCGCCCCGTGCCCGGCGGGCGTCGTGCCCGTCGGGCCCGGGGCCCGTGGTGCGAGGCGGCGCCTACTCCCCGGATTCCCCGTCGCATGCCCGGGCGTCGAGGGCCCGCGCGACGCGGTCACGGTTCTCTGCGACGATGCGCTTGACCGGGGTGGGCGTCGAGTCGTCGTCAAGCAACGCCGATGCCTTGTCCAGACCCTCGCGGGAGACCTCCCAATGCGGGTAGAGGCCGTCGAGCATGCGCTGGGCGGTCTCGGAGGAGTACTCCGCCCACCAGCCGGGGGCCTCGGCGAAGTAACGGTCGGTGAACTCGCGCAGCAGGTCGTCGGAACCCGGGGCAGCGAATCCGGCCATCATCGACCGCAGCTTAAGGTTCGACGGAGCGGCGGCGCCGGTGGCGGTGCAGGTGTTCCACACGCGGATCTTGTTGTTCGCCTCCGGGATGGCCGCGCGGGCCTTCGCCGCCGACTGGGCGCCCAGCGCGGACTGGTCGTCGCGCTCGGCGGCGGAGATGTCGTCGGCGCCCTTGTCGCCGGCGGCGACCAGCACGGTCAGCGCCTTCCACGTCATGTCGGCGTCGACGGTGAGGCCCCCGAGATCAGCGTCCTCGGGCGTGCCGGCGAGGATCGCGCGGAACACCTCGACGGAGCCTGCGGCGTCGGCGGGCAGCATGGCCAGCGCATTGACGAAGGCGAGCTGCGCATCCGAACCGGGCTCGGCGGCGCGGGCGTGGGCGAGCAGCCCCTCGCCGAGGCGCGCGCGGCCGGTCTCGGCGGCCCACTGCGGGTCGGCGTAGCGCTCGACGGCGGCGACGGCCTGGGCCAGCACACGTTCGAGCACGGAGATCTGGTCCTCGGCGGGGGCGCCGCGCAGCACCAGGTCCACGAAATCGCGGGCGCGGACCTTCGCTGCGCGGGTCATCTCCCACATCGTCGACCACGCCAGGGTGCGCGGCATCGGGTCGGCGAAGTCGCCGATGTGGTCGACCAGGAACGTCTTCGACGCCGGGTCGAGCTCCATGAAGCAGTAGGACAGGTCGTCGTCGTTGACCAGCACCACGTCGCCGGCGGGCACGCCGACGAGCTCGGGCACCTCGGTCACCTCGCCGGTGACGTCGACCTCGACGCGGTGGGTGCGCCGCAGCGAACCGTCGGACAGCTCGTAGACGCCGACGGCGACGCGGTGGTCGCGCAGCTCCCCGGCGCCCGGCTGCGCACCGGTCTGGCGGATGGCGAAGGAAGAGTAGGTGCCTCGCTCACCGTCGCCGCCGTCCACGCCGAAGTCCGCCGCCAGAGTGTTGATGCCCGTCGTGGTCAGCCACTGGTCGGCCCACCCGGACAGGTCGCGGCCCGAGGCCTCGGACAGAGCGTCGAGCAGGTCCGCGAAGGTGGCGTTGGCGAAGCGGTGGCGGGCGAAGTGCAGGCGCGCGCCGGCCAGGAACGCATCCTCGCCGACGTAGGCGGCCAGCTGCTTGAGCACCGAGGCGCCCTTGGCGTAGGTGATGCCGTCGAAGTTCTGGTCGACGGTGTCGATGTCGGAGGCGTCCGCGGCGATGGGGTGCGTCGACGGCAGCTGGTCCTGCTGGTACGCCCACGCCTTCTCCACGTTGGCGAACGTCGTCCACGCCCCGTCGTACTGGCTCACCGCGGCCTGCGAGGCGCACGCGGACCAGGTGGCGAAGGACTCGTTGAGCCACAGGTCGTCCCACCACTGCATGGTCACCAGGTCGCCGAACCACATGTGCGCCATCTCGTGGAGGATCGTCTCGTTGCGGCGCTCGTACAGGTAACCGGTGGTGCGCGACCGGAAGACGTACTCGTCGCGGATGGTCACCGCGCCGGCGTTTTCCATCGCGCCCATGTTGTACTCCGGGCAGAAGATCTGGTCGTACTTGCCGAAGGGGTACGGCTCGCCGAAGTTCGCCGCGTACCAGTCGAAGCCCTCCTTGGTCTCGCGGAACAGGCGCTCGGCGTCGAGATGCTCGGCGATGGACGCCCGGCAGTACAGGCCCAGGGGGATGGCCAGCTCGCCGTCAGGCTGATGGTCGGCGGGGGTTTCGGGATGCTTGGCGACGGTGCCGGCCCATTCGTCGCGGACCTCGTGCCAGGGCCCGGCGCAGAACGCGATCAGGTACGTCGACAGCGGCACGTCCACGCGGAAGCGGTGGATGCGGGCGGCGGGGCCGTCGAGCGGCGGGACCTCGCCGTCTGCGGGGGCGACGTCGGAGACGTCGGCCTCCGAGTTGGAGACGACGGTCCACGCGCCGGGCGCGGTGACGTCCATCGAGTACGTGGCCTTCAGGTCCGGCTGGTCGAAACAGGCGAACACGCGCTTGGCGTCGGCGGTTTCGAACTGGGAGTACAGGTACGTCTGCTCGTCGGCGGGGTCGGTGAAGCGGTGCAGGCCCTCGCCGGTGGTGGTGTAGCGCAGGTCGGCGTCGACCACGACCTCGTGCTCGCCCACGGCGAGATCGAGGATGAGGCCGCGTTCGTCGTCGTAAAGCTCCTTGTTCCCGCCGCAGGCGGCGTCCGTGACATCGGCGCCATCGACGGTGACGGAGCGGACGTCGGCGGCCCGCAGGTCCAGGAACGTCTCGCCGGCGGTCTTCGCGGTCAGCATGATCGTGGTTGTCGACCGGAACGTCTCCGCGCCCGGGGCGGCGGTGGTGCCCGGTGCGCCGGTGACGTCGAGGGAGATGTCGTAGTGGGACACCTCGAGCATGGCCGCGCGGGCGGCGGCCTCGGTCTGCGTCAGGTTCGTGGAAGTCATGGGATTCAGGGTAACCGCGGTGGCGGATCGGGCGGCGCGGGCGGTCGGCGCGGGCCCGGGCGACCCTGACCGGGGACGCGGCCGGGGGACCTGTGCCCGAAGAGTTCCTTGGCGCGGGGCCACCTGGCCGGGCATGATCGGAGGCATGACCGAACAGAACGTGACCCAGGGCACGCCCGTCGATCGTGTCAACGCAGCATGGGATCGAATCGAAGCGAAGTTGCCCGCCGACGCGCTGGGTGCGCCGGCCACCGAGTCCGAACTGGATGAACTGGAGAAGGCCCTCGGCCTGAAGCTGCCGGAGGATGTTCGCGCTTCGTGGCTGCGCCACCGCTCCGTCGACGGCGAGGAGCCGTGGGACGGCGGATGGATCGCCTCGCCCGAGCAGATCCTCCGCGACTACCGCATGTGGACCGAGATGGAGGCCAACGGCGACTTCGACGGTTTCGTCGAGGACGCCGGCACCTCCGCCGACTCCGAGGGCAAGTGGTACCACGAGGCGTGGATCCCGCTGATCCACGACTTCGGCGGCAACCACGTCTGCCTGGACACCCGCACCGGCCGCTACGTCGACATGGACCACGAAACCGGGTCGTCCTTCCTGGACTACCCCGACTGGGCCGGCTTCCTCGAACACACCGCCGGGCTGCTGGAGACGAAGGGTCTGCCCTCGAGCTTCTGAGCCCGAAGGCTCGGCCCCGTGGACGGACGTCGAAGCGGGGACAACATGGATGGCGATATTGGGGCGCGGGCTGCGCGTTTGCGGCCGGGCGTCTTGGGGTGGGGCCACGCCGTCGTCGGCCTGCTGGCGGCGATGGTGTGCGTGCTGCTGCCGTCGCTGGTGCTGATGAGCACCGGTGGCGCGCAGATGGCGGCCGTCGAGAGCGGCCGGTTCTTCGGCCCGGGGATGCTGCGGGCCCTTCTCGTCATCGGCGTGATCGCGGTGATCATCGCCGTCGTCGCCAACATCTTCCTCGCCGTGCGCGGCGAGGCCCCGAACTCCCTCGCCGGCAAGCTCGGGCTGGGCAAGGGCGCGGGTGCGGACCTGCTGATCATCGCGGGCGCGGCGTGCATCGCGTACTGGGCGACGCGGTCGCTGACGTCGGCGGCGTGGATCCACTCGGTGGTCAACTCCATCGCGTTGGCCGTGGCGTTCTTCTGGTCGACCGATCACGGCACGGTCGTCCATGGCGTGGCGCTCGTCGCCGCCCCGTTCGTCGCCCTCGCCGTCATGGCCGCCCTCAGCCGCTTCGTCGGGGTCGCGCGTCTGTAGACCGCATGATCTCGCCGCATGGCCTTGCCCCGTGTATCGCAGGGGCGGGCGGACCGAGTGCCCGGCAGCGTCGTCAAGCAATCCCTAATTGGTGATGCGTCAACATAATTTTTCGTCTACTCTGGCGTTCGTCAGAGATTCCACGACGAAAGGCGTTGCCATGACCACCAACCGCGAGTCCGTCACCTTCTGGTTCGACGTTTCCTGCCCGTTTTGCTGGATCACTTCCCGGTGGATCAAGGAGGTCGAGCAGGTCCGCGACATCGAGGTGAAGTGGCAGCCGATGAGCCTGTCGGTGCTCAACGAGGGCCGCGACGAGCTGCCCGAGGACTACAAGCAGAAGATGACCGCCAACTGGGCGCCGGCGCGCGTGTTCACCGCCGTCGCCGTCGAGGATGGCGAGGACAAGCTCGACGCGCTCTACACCGAGATGGGCACCCGCATTCACGATGGCGGCCAGGGCGGCAAGGACACCCCGGAGGGCTACGACGAGATCATCCGCGAGTCGCTCGCCGCCGTCGGCCTGCCCGCCGAGCGGTTCGACGCCGCCCACGCGGAGACCTACGACGCGAAGCTGCGCGAGTACCACGCCGGCGCAATGGATTCGGTGGGCAACGACGTGGGCACCCCGGTGGTCAAGCTCGGCGACACCGCCTTCTTCGGCCCCGTGCTCACCCGCATCCCGCGCGGCGAGGAGGCCGGCCGCATCTTCGATGGTGCGGTGGCCCTGGCGGGTTACCCGCACTTCTTCGAGCTGAAGCGCTCGCGCACCGAGAACCCCGAGTTTGACTAGAACCGGCTTTACGACGGCCATCGCGGACGCGAAGGGACGCGCAACCATGAGCAACGATGACGTGACGGGTGTGGATCGGGCGGGGGGAGGCCGCGGCCGCGGATTCCCGGGCCGCCTCCGACCCGGCGATCAAGGTCCGAGACGAATTGGAGAACCACCGTTTCGCGCTGCTCGTCGACGACGAGTACGCCGGCTTCGCCTACTACGAGAAGTTCACCGGCATGCGCGATTTCACCCACACCGAGATCGCCTCGGCCTTCGAGGGCCGGGGACTTTCGAAGGTGCTGATCCAGGAAGCCCTCGACCAGGCGCTTGCCGCGGGCGACGAGATCGTGGCGACCTGCCCGGCCGTTCGGCGGTTCCTGCGCAAAAACCCGGACTACGCCCGGCGAGTGCGGGAGGCGTGACTCTTATGCGGCGCCGGGGCTGCAGCCGGTGTGAGTCACCGGTGCTGCGGCCGGTGCCCTCGGTGCGTCTGGAGGCGAGGCCGTGAAACGCCGGAGGACTTTCGCCCGTGCGGCGATCTTCGCGTTCGCCCTTGCCACTGGCGTGATGGTGGCCGCGTGCGGTGGTTCGGATCCCGATCCCGGCCCGCCACCGATCGTCGCTGCCACCGACATTTCCGGCGTGGATTGGCATCTGGAAGCCGACCGGAACGCCAGTTTCCGCATCGAGGGGACCGAGCTACGGGGCACGGATTCGTGCAATCGATTGTTCGGCCAGGTGTCCATCACCGAGGGTGAGCCGACGACCATCGATTTCGGGGCCCTCGGGGCCACCCGCATGGCGTGCCCGGACGTGACCGGCGCACAGGAGCAGATGGGCAGGGCGCTGGGTGGGTCGCGTCTGGTGGAGAAACCCGACGAATCCGCCCTGGTGCTCGTCGACGAATCGTCGGGGGAGCGCTGGCGGTTCGAGAGTTAGCCGCACACCTCTTGAGTGCTCACTTTGCCCGGTGCACCGGTGCCCCGGTGTGACCGGTCCGGGGGTCTTTCGCCGGCCCCTCACATCCCCTTCGAGCCGTCGACGACGGTGAGCTTCAGCGCCGGGGTGTGCGCCCCAGCCGCACCGTCGGCATGCACGTCGCCACCCGGCCCGCTGCCGATTCCCGCCAGGTCCGCGGACGTCGCGCCGTCGCCCTCGACGACATCGGCATCGGGGTGCCACGCCGGCGGGACGTAGGCGCACGTCGGGTCGGAGGCCCGGTAGTCGCCGGTCAGCGCGAACGCCGTGGAGCGTGAACCGCCGCAGACGTTGTGGAACCCGCACACGCTGCACTTGCCGTGCCAGTTGTCGGGGTCGCGCAGCTCCTTGAACACCGGCGACTCGGAGTAGATCTCCGGGAAGTGGGTTTCCTTGACGTTGCCGCAGTGCATCGGCAGGAAACCGTTGGGGTACACGTCGCCGACGTGGTCGATGAACGCGAAGCCCGACCCCGAATTCACGGCCATGGGGGAGCGCGGCGGACGGGGCTTGTCGGGATGCTCGCCGAGCAGGCGGGTGGTCTCTGCCGTCAGCTCGTCGTAAAGCGGGGCACCGACGTACTTCGGGGCACCGGACTCCTCCGCCTCACGGCGCTGCAGCACCACGCGGCGGTACTGCGGGGCCTCCGTGGTCTTGATGGCGATGCGGTCGGAGACGTCGACGAGCCAATTGAGCACGTCCTCGCGCTCGTCGGGCGACAGGCAATTGAGCGCCGTGCCGCGGCCGGTGGGCACGAGGAAGAAGACGTACCACATCTTCGCGCCCATCCCGATGACCTTCTTCAGCAGCGCCGGGGCCTCACCGATGTTGTCGCGCGTCAGCGTGGAGTTGATCTGCAGGCGGTAGCCGGCCTCGTTGATGACGGGCGCCATCTCGACGGTCTTGTCGAACGTGCCCGAGAAGCCTCGGAACGCGTCGTGCGTCGTGGCCGTCGCGCCATCCAGCGACATGGACATGGCCTTGCCGCCGGCCTCGCGCAACGACTGGACGCGCTCCGGCGTCAGCTTCGGCGTCACCGACGGCGACAGCGAGACGTTGAGACCGCGCTCGGTGCCATAGGCGACCAGCTCCTCCAGGTCATTGCGCTCGAAGGGGTCGCCGCCGGTGAAGACCACCAGCGGCAGCGGCCGCTCGTACGACGACAGCGCGTCGAGCAGTCGCTTGCCCTCCTCCGTGCTCAGCTGATCCGGATGCGGCTCATGCTGGGCGTCGGCGCGGCAGTGCTTGCAGACCAGGCCGCACGCCCGCGTCACCTCCCAGATCACGATGAACGGCTTCGTGTTGATGTCGTGGCGGACGGTGCGGACTGCTGGGGGCCGGTGCACGGGGCTTCCTTGGATTGCCGGGGATGGTGAAAAGACACGCTCCCCAGCAACTTTACGCCTGCGTGTGCCGGGCCTGGGGCGACCTACAGGGAGGCCTTCCACTGCGTCGGTTCCGAGGTGAAGCTGAACATCTCCTCGTAGGTCAGCGTGTACTCGCCCGGCGCCCCATCCGACTTGAAGCACAGGGTGCCGGACTTGCTGCCGCCCGGGGCGAGCTCGACTGCGTCATAGTCGGTCGCGCCACCGAACTCCGTGCTCAGGATGACGCCGTTGGGATCGGTGAGTTCCCAGTCGAAGGCGTTGAGGCTGATGGTCTCGGCGTCCGAGGTGTTCACCACGGACACGTCGGCGCAGACCTGGTTGTCGCCGAAGACATCGGCGCCGGCGTTGCGGAAGTTGGAAGCGGTGACGTCCGCCTCACCCAGGTTGACGGTGTCGCCGATGGTGGCGGGACCGGACTGCTCAGCGGCCGCCGCGCCGTTGGAATCGGCGGCGTCGGCGGACGCCGTCGACGACGTAGAGCCATCGCAGGCGGCGAGGGTGAGGGCCAGTGCGGCGAGGCCGGCGGCGATGGTGGACTTCTTCATGGTGCACTCCTGATGCGTAGTGGCGCCTTTGCCAACGGCCCGGCGCCGGGGACCCGATCCGGCGTTCATTCGCCCGATGGGGGCTGCGACCTGTGCAGCAACCGCAGATTCGCACGCCGCCCGGATCGCTTATGTTTATGCATCGAATGGGATGTCGAACGGCGTTGACCGGCGGTGTTGTCGGGAGTCCGTCGAGTCGGGGCGACGCTGCGCACCCCCGCGCCGCCACCTGGTTATGCTTGACCCATGCGTATTTACCTTGGCGCGGACCACGCCGGTTTCGAGATGAAGAACCTGATCAAGGACCACCTGGAAAAGACGGGGCATGAGGTCGTCGATTGCGGCGCCCACGTCTACGATGCCGCCGACGACTACCCGGCCTTCTGCATCGAGGCCGCCTCCCGCACCGTCAACGACCCGGGGTCGCTGGGCATCGTGCTCGGCGGCTCCGGCAACGGCGAGCAGATCGCCGCGAACAAGGTCAAGGGCGCCCGTTGCGCGCTGGCCTGGTCGGTGGAGACCGCGAAGCTCGCCCGCGAGCACAACAACGCCCAGCTCATCGGCCTCGGTGGCCGCATGCACTCCGAGGAGGAGGCGCTGGCCATCGTCGACGCCTTCGTCGCCCAGCCCTGGAGCGAGGAGGAGCGCCACCAGCGCCGCATCGACATCCTCGCCGAGTACGAGAAGACCGGCATCGCCCCGGCCCTGCCCGAGCAGGAGTAACGCGCCCGGGTCGCGTCGGGCTCCGCGCCCGGCGTCGCGTGCCCCTCATCGTCTCAGCGGCATCCCACTTGGCGTGGGGTGCCGCTTTTGCTTTGCGACGGGCCGGCACCCACCCCATTCGACGAGATCGCGGTAGGGGTCTTGTTTCGCGATCTCGTCGTCGGCGGCGGCCACCCCATTCGACGAGATCGCGGTAGGGGTCTCGTTTCGCGATCTCGTCGTCGGCGGCGGCGTCGTGAAGCAAACGGTCGCGCGGCTTCGTGCCGAGGAGATGCCAACGCGACGCCGACAAGTCCATATGTCCAGGTCGGGAAAATCGGTGGCGTCTCTACGGCACGAAACCCGCGGTCGTCGCGGACCGCGGAGTGCGGGGGAGACCAGGGAGGGGGAAATGAGGGCGGGAATCGCGCCATGGATGCACGAAACCCGCGGCCATCGCGGGCCGCGGGTGTCGGGAGTGAAACGTCTGGGGGAAGTCGGGGGAGCCAGGCGAGAGAGTCAGGGGCGGGGAAACCCCGCCCCCGGGCTAGAAGTCGAAGTCGAATCCGCCGCCGTCGAAGAAACCGCCGCCGTCGCCGCCGTCGCCTCCGAACATGCCGCCGTCGAAGAAGCCGCCGCCGTCACCGTCGGCATCGCCCATGTCGCCGCCGCCCATGTCGCCGGCGTCGCCACCGTCGCCCATGTCGCCGCCTTCTCCGGCGTCTCCGGCGTCACCACCGTCGCCCGCACCCGCGTCACCGGCGCCCTCGGATCCGTCGCCGGCGCCGCTCTCGAAGTCGGAGGCGGCGTACGCCACGCCGGCCATGCCGTTGAACATCATGGAGAACAGCAGCACCGAGCCCATGGTCCACATGCCGGTGCGCAGCGCCGACTGCCACCACGGCTCGGAGTACCAGCCGGCGGGCACCGGACGCCCGGCTACCTTGCCGCCGGGGTAGTAGTTCGGGGTGTCCTCGGTGGCCACGGGCGAGGCGGAGATCTGGCGCCCCTCGTGCTCGATGGTGCGCTGCTCGGTCACGGAACCGGCGGCGCGCTGGCCTTCGAGAGGCGGCAGCTGCGGCCCGGCGGGCATGCCCATGATCTCGCGGGCGGCGTTGACGTAGTGCAGCCCCTCGAGCGCGGACTCCCGCGCCAGGCTCGCCTGCTTGACCGTGTTCGCGGTCGAAATCTGCGCGGACGCCGCGTTGTAGCGCTCCGACGCGTCGGCCATGGCCTGCGTCGACGCGGTATCGGAACCGGCGATGGACAGCACCTGCGATCCCAGGCGCTCGATCCAGCGGCGGGCGTCGGCGACGGCATCGGCCACCTCGTCGTGGGCCTTCTGCTCGATGGCCTTGTTCTGTCGCTTCTGGCCCATCTGGATGAGCAGGACTCCGCCGATGATCACGACGGCGATGAGGAGGAAGGCTTCCATCTGGTGGGTCACGGTCCTAACGCGATGTTGGGGTGGGTTGCATGGTGCGGTTATTTCTCGTGCAACTTCACCACTGACAACGGGCGAGGCCGCGAAATCGTTCCATCGCGGCGAGAATTTCCCGTGATCCGGGGGCGTGCCGACGGCCCGCGCGTGCCCTCGCGGCCCCGATTTTTCCCGCGCTGCCCCCACCGAATCCCGGGGCAAAATCTCGGGGCCATAACGTTCGCGACGAAAAGCATGAATTCAGCCAACTACGACACATAGTCTGACGCCATGTCGACTCCGGACCCCGCACGCGCCCGCACGTTGGAGCCCATGCCGAGAACCTCGGCGACCGCGGAACCTTTGCTTCGCGACGTCGACCTCGACGGCCTGCTCATCGGCACGGCGTCGGCGGCCGCCCAGATCGAGGGCGGCGACGAGAACAACGACTGGCTGGATTGGGCCCGCGTGCCCGGCAACATCGCCGACGGGTCGACGCCGCTGCGCGCCACCGACCACTGGAACCGGTGGCGCGAGGACAACGACCTGATGGCGTCGCTGGGGCTGCCGATCGCGCGCCTCGGCGTGGAGTGGGCGCGCATCGAACCGCGCCCGGGGGAGTTCGACCATGCCGTGTTGGACCGCTACCGCGAGGAGATCGCCGATCTGCGCGACAAGGGCATCCGGCCGCTGGTGACGTTGCACCACTTCGTCAATCCCCGCTGGTTCGCGGCGCGCGGCGGCTTCACCGCGAAGGATTCGGCGGCGGCGTATCTGCGTTACGCGGAGACGACGGTGCGGGCGCTCGACGACCTCGTCGACGAATGGGTGACCATCAACGAACCGAACGTCTATGCCACGCAGGCCCACATGTTCCGCTCCGGGCCGCCGGGCAACAAGTCGTGGCGCGACACCATGGCGGTGCTGCGCAACACCGCCGTATCGCACATCCGCGGCTACGAGTTGATCCACGGCATCCAGGGCGATCGGGCGAAGGTCGGCATCGCCCACCATGCCCGCGCGTTCGCGCCGCGCAATCCGCGCAACCCCCTCCACCGCGGGCTGGCGCGCGTGAACCGGCACCTGTTCCAGGACATCGTCGCCGACGCGCACCTGGCCGGGAAGTTCCACCCTCTGTTGGGCGGCGCGAAGATGGGCCGCGACCTGCCGTCGGGCCGCCACCACGACTTCCTCGGGCTGAACTACTACTCGCGCACGGCCGTGGACAAGCTCGACGACGGCACCTTCGTCGGCGCACCCGTCAACGATCTCGGGTGGGAGATCTATCCCGAGGGTCTGGTCGAATGCGCCCGCGACCTGCACCAGCGATTCGGCGGTCCCGTGTGGATCACCGAGAACGGCACCTGCGATCTGGGCGACCCGGGACCGAGCGGACACGGTTCGAGCGGCAGTGGTTCGAACGGCAGTGGTTCGAGCGGAAGCGGTTCGAACGGCAGTGGTTCGAGCGGAAGCGGTTCGAATGGCGGGCATGGGGACGGGGGCGTCGCAAAGCAAAGCGGTTCCGTTGCCGACTACGCCAACGCCGAGGCCGCGGCCGCCGACCGCCGGCTGGAGTCGTTCCGGCCGCGGTTCATCCTGGAGCACCTGCGGGCGATCGCCGAGTCCGACGTGCCCATCGAGCGCTACTACCACTGGTGTTTCGTGGACAACTGGGAATGGGCCGACGGCGAGGAGCCGCGGTTCGGCATCGTCCACCTCGACTACGGCACGCAGGAGCGAACGGTGAAGCCGTCGGGCCGCATGCTCGCCGAACTGGCGGTGGCCGGGCGCATCACGCCGGAACTCCATGCGCGCTACACCGTGGGCCGCCGGTACCCCGTCGCCGACGAGAACACCGACCCCAACGTGCGCGCCGGCACTGCGGGCTCCGGCGCCACCGACTCCGGCTCCGGTTCCGGCGACACGGACGGAGCCGTCTCATGAGCCCCGCCGAACGCGCCCTCGCCGACGTCGGCCGCTTCACCTCCGACCCCGCCCAACGCACGCCGGTGACCACCGGCTGGATTTTCCGTTACGGCCTGCTCTACCTGGGCCAAAACATCTCGTGGGCGGCGCCGACGCAGCTGTTGCTGGCGCAGCAGATCCTCGTGTGGCACCCGGGGGAGAAGGAGCAGAAGCTGGCGCTGCTCATGGCCATCGGCGGGTTCTTCTCCATCATCGGGCACCCGCTGGCCGGCTGGCTGTCGGATCGCACGAACTCCCGGTGGGGCCGTCGCGCCCCGTGGATCCTCTTCGGCGGGCTCGCGGCCGCCGGTGCGCTGATGTTCATGGGCGCCGCCCCCGGCTTCGTCGCGCTGACCATCGGCTGGTCGGTGTTCCAGCTGGCCATCGCCGCGTCGATCAACGCGGCGCAGGCCGTGGCGCCGGACACCGTGCCGGACAACCAATACGGCGTCGTGTCCGGGGTGCTCGGCCTGACGTACACGTTGGGCGTGGTGCTCGGCACGGTCGTGGCCACCATGTTCGACCTCGGCCTGGCCTACATCGTCACCGCGGCACTGCTGCTGATCGGCATCGGCCAGTTCCTCCCCGGTTTCCGCGACGTCTCCCGGGTCCGCTCGATGGGCCCGCTGTCGCCGGTGCCTTACAACGATGACGAGGGCGAGACCGCCGTCGTTCCCGCCGTCGCCGACGCACCCGGCGGCCTGTACCGCGATTTCACCTGGGTGTTCATCGCCCGGTTCCTGGTGACCACGGGCAACTCCGTCGCGCTGTTCTACCTCTTCTACTACCTGCGCGACCACATCGGCCACGGCGACCCGGACACCGGAGTGCTGGTCCTCACCGGCGTCTACGCGTTGTGCGTCGTGGTCACGGCGATCCTGTCCGGCAAGATCTCCGACGCGATCGGCAAGCGCCGCGTATTCGTGGCGGCGTCGTCCCTGGGCGTCGCGGGTGCCTGCGCGATCATGGCGTTCGCCGGATCCTTCGCGATGGTCATCGGTGCCGCCGTGCTGTTGGGGCTGTCGTGGGGCGTGTTCATGGCCGTCGATCAGGCCATGATCAACCAGGTGCTGCCGAAGGCCGACGAACGCGGCCGCGACGTCGGCGTCATGAACCTCGCCGTCGCCGGCCCCAACATGGTGTCGCCGGTGCTGGCGGCGTTCGCGCTGTCGTCCCTGGGCGGCTACCCGGGGCTGTACGTCTTCGCCGGCATCCTCACGGCGATCGGCGCGGTGCTGGTCTACCGGGTGCGGTCGGTGCCGTGACCGGCGGGCGCTACTTCTTGCGCTCCTCGCGGCCCTTCTGCCATTCCCGCACGTCATCGGAGTTCCACAGCGTCAGGCCGTGGAGCTTCGTCGCGGGAACGGGTGCCTTGCCTCGTCCCGCGTAACTGGTGAACGTGCCGCGCGCGGTGCCGGTGAACTCGGCGCATTCCGCCGCCGTCCACAGCTCCACGCCGGTGTCCTTGTCGATGATGCGGGGATCCATGCCGTCCACGATACTGACGATTTCGGACGTCAAAAGACCGCGAAAGGCACTGCCGTTAAGTTGTGACCGCGCGTCTACGCAACCGTGACATGACCGGACGGCGACACCGCCACACGAAGAAGCGGCGCGGCCCAAGGGGACCGCGCCGCTTCGCAACACGTGGAGGGGATGACGGGAATCGAACCCGCGTCTTCAGCTTGGAAGGCTGAGGTATTAGCCACTATACGACATCCCCGCAGCTCAAGCGGGGCGACCGATCCGTCGTAAAGCGGAAACCGCCCCGTGTGAACGTGGGGGAAACTATAGCGCACGCCGCGCCACGCGCCATAATCGCCGCCCCGCAGGCTTAAGCCGGGGCGGTGAATGCTCCCCGAACGGGGGCCACGTAGACTGCACGACGTATTCACAACGGGGTATGGCGCAGCTTGGTAGCGCACTCGCTTTGGGAGCGAGGGGCCGTGGGTTCAAATCCCGCTACCCCGACCAGCATCACGGGCACTCCCGTGGTCTGTGAAATCATTTGCCTCACAATCTACTAACAGGAGTGTGCAACCAGTGAAGTCCTCCGTCGAGCAGCAGAGCGCCACCCGCGTCAAGATCACCGTCGAGGTCCCCTTCGACGAGCTGAAGCCCGAGTTCGACAAGGCCCACGAGGCCCTGTCGCAGCAGGTCCAGATCCCCGGCTTCCGCAAGGGCAAGGCCCCGGCCAAGCTGATCGAGGCGCGCGTCGGCCGCGGCCCGATCCTGGAGCAGGTCCTCAACGAGATGGTCCCGTCCCGCTACGGCCAGGCCGTCGAGGAGCACGACCTGAAGGTCATCGGCCAGCCCGAGGTCGACGTGACCAAGCTGGAGGACGGCGACGTCGTCGAGTTCACCGCCGAGGTCGACGTCCGCCCCGAGATCGAGCTGCCGGACTTCTCCGACATCTCCGTCGAGGTCGACGCCCTCAAGGCCGACGACGAGGCCGTGCAGTCCGAGCTGGACAACCTCCTCGCCCGCTTCGGCACCCTCACCGGCGTCGAGCGCGCCGTCGAGGACGGCGACTTCATCTCCATCGACCTGTCGGCCACCGTCGACGGCGAAGAGCTGGAAGAGGCCTCCACCGAGGGCCTGTCCTACCAGGTCGGCTCCGGCGACCTGATCGACGGCCTGGACGAGGCCGTCACCGGCCTGGCCCAGGGCGAGTCCAAGGAGTTCGGCACCAAGCTGGTCGCCGGCGACCACGAGGGCGAGGACGCCCAGGTCACCGTCACCGTCCAGTCCGTCAAGGTCCGCCAGCTGCCCGACGCCGACGACGAGTTCGCCCAGATGGCCTCCGAGTTCGACACCATCGACGAGCTGCGCGAGGACCTGGCCAAGCAGGTCGAGAACACCAAGAAGGGCGAGCAGGCCCAGCAGATCCGCGACAAGGTCCTCGCCGCGGCCCTCGAGAAGACCGAGGTGCCGCTGCCGGAGGGCGTCGTCAAGGAGCAGGTCGACGGCCAGCTGCAGCAGCTGCTCGGCCAGTTCGGCGGCGACGAGGCCGTGCTGAACAGCATGCTCGAGGCGCAGGGCACCACCCGCGAGCAGTTCGACGCCGACTCCCGCACCTCCGCCGAAGAGGCCGTGCGCACCCAGCTGTTCCTCGACGAGCTGGCCGAGGCCGAGCAGCCCGAGGTCTCCCAGCAGGAGCTGACCGACCACATCCTGTTCACCGCGCAGTCCTACGGCATGGACCCGAACCAGTTCATCCAGCAGATCCAGCAGTCGGGCCAGCTCGGCAACCTCTTCGCCGACGTCCGCCGCGGCAAGGCCCTGGCCGTGTCGATCCTGAAGGCCACCGTCAAGGACACCGACGGCAACGACATCGACGTCGCCGAGTTCTTCGGCGAGGCCGAGGCCGCCGACGCCGACAACACCGAGGCCAAGGCCGACGAGGCCGCCGACGCCGAGAAGTAAAGAAGCGCCGGACGGGGCACGTCGCAAAGCAAGGCTTTACGACGACCCCGGCTCGACCGCATCACGCGGGCCCGGCCGGGGAACATCAGCCATTGATCCCCGGCCCCCGACGCTGACAGCGAACATGGGGCCGTCCCGAAACAAAGGGGCGGTCCCTTTCGTTACCCTCAATGAGAGATCCCGCCCGTCACAGGCGGCCCGCCCGTCAAAAGGCGGCGAAGGCGAAATGGAAGGGAAACCCTTTTTCGATGAGCGACCAGAACCACGCCCCGGCCGACTCCGTGTTCGACAAGCTGCTGAAGGAGCGCATCCTTTTCCTCGGCGACCAGGTCGACGACCAGATCGCCAATAAGCTGTGCGCCCAGATGCTGCTGCTGTCGGCCGAGGACCCGACGCGCGACATCGCGCTGTACATCAACTCCCCGGGCGGCTCCGTCACCGCCGGCATGGCCATCTACGACACCATGAAGTTCGTGCCCTGCGACGTGGCCACCTACGGCATGGGCCTGGCGGCCTCGATGGGCCAGTTCCTGCTGTCCGCCGGCACGCCCGGCAAGCGCTACGCCCTGCCGCACGCCCGGATCATGATGCACCAGCCGTCCGCCGGCATCGGCGGCACCGCCTCCGACATCACCATCCAGGCCGAGCAGTTCGCGCAGACGAAGAAGGAAATGGCGCGCCTGATCGCCGAGCACACCGGCCAGCCGCTGGAGCGCATCGTCGAGGACTCCGACCGCGACCGCTGGTTCACTGCGGCCGAGGCGCTGGAGTACGGCTTCGTCGACCACGTGGTGACGTCCCTGAAGGACGCCAACGACGCCAAGAACGGCACCGGCAACACCGCCAGCGACGATGCCGAGCGCAACGCCGAGAACGCCGCCGACGTCGCCGACGAGCAGGATTCCGGCCAGTAGGCCGGCGTCGGAAAGCGAGGAACGCGAGATGAACCGCGACATCGCCGGCGACGCCGGATTCGCCGGGCGGGCCGAGAACCTGAGCCAGAAGCACGAAATGAACATGGAGATGAGCAACAACATGCAGATGCCGCAGTCGCGCTACGTGCTGCCGTCCTTCGTCGAGCACTCCAGCTTCGGCGCCAAGGAATCCAACCCGTACAACAAGCTGTTCGAGGAGCGCATCATCTTCCTCGGATCGCAGGTGGACGACACCGCCGCCAACGACATCATGGCGCAGCTGCTGGTGCTCGAGGGTCTGGACCCGGACCGCGACATCACCATGTACATCAACTCGCCGGGTGGTTCGTTCACCTCCCTGATGGCGATCTACGACACCATGCAGTACGTCCGCCCCGACGTGAACACCGTCTGCCTGGGGCAGGCCGCGTCCGCCGCCGCCGTGCTGCTGGCCGCCGGTGCGCCGGGCAAGCGTGCCGCGCTGCCGAACGCGCGCGTCCTGATCCACCAGCCCGCCACCCAGGGCGTGCAGGGTCAGGTGTCCGACCTGGAGATCCAGGCCGCCGAGATCGAGCGCATGCGCAAGCTGATGGAGGAGACCCTGGCGCAGCACACCGGTCAGACCGCCGAGCAGGTGCGCCTGGACACCGATCGCGACAAGATCCTCACGGCCGAGCAGGCCAAGGAGTACGGCATCATCGACCAGGTCTTCGAGTACCGCAAGCTGAAGAAGTAGCGGCGGAATCGGGCACCGGCCTTCGGGCTGACCCGTGAGCGATCCGGCGTTTGACCCGGTTCTCCGATGGGGGCCGGGTTTTCGCGTGTTCGGGCTGCCTGCTTGGGTTCTAGCGGTCGTTGCAACACCCCGATCCACATCGCAGCATCTGAACCGTTCGAGAGGGGTCATCCCATGCTTTGCGGCCTTTCGTTCGGCGGTTGCGGCGAATCGAAGGCGGCAATGTGGATCGGGCCCTTCGAGGCTGCATTCCCAAAGCGCCGGACACAGCCGCAGGTTGCTTCTCTCTGAGGACGCATGAGGCAGTGAAGCCACGGAAACGAGCACTGACGAGCCTGCGCCACGCAAGTACCCCAGCGAGAGGCGCAGGCGCCTGTTCCTGCATCACAACGGTGGCAGCCGACCGCATCCGCCAGCACCTTCCGCCCCCCACCCGCGAGGGAGCCGCGCGATCGGTTCCCGAAACAGGACATCGCAAAGTCGCACCATAAGAAAATGGACGTGTCCGGGGCAGGGAAGACGGCCGTCGCCATTCATCGGCACGCCCAGACCTGGGGCAGCAGTCGTGCCCCCGGCTGCACTGCCGAGCGCCCAATGGGCGATCTCGCCCCTCACGGGATACGCCGGGCATAGGCCTCGAACACTACGTGGCGGGGGGCGAGAATCACGTTCTTTGCACACCGATCTCCCTTTCGACACGGTGGATATGAAAATCTACCTGCTTTACGGCGATGTAAACGACCAGTTCGGGGTGGTACGCCCCTGTGGCCCAGTAGTCCGAAATCGAACTTTCCCCTATGGCTGAGTGATCGCCGAGCAGGTTGCCGCCGTGGCAGGAGCACCACGAGGCCATTCTTACGGCAATAAGCTGGCCAGGGCCCGGATCTCACCGTTGACGGTCGAACCGAGCCTGAGCCGCAACCTTGGCTCGGGGGCGTCGACGTCAGTTTCGGGACCGCCCAGCAGCCCACTGGTTCAGAACCTTCGGGCCACACAGCGCAATTGGTCGCCGCATCCCGCAGGACTGTCGGACGTCGCACCCCGAGACGCTCACAATCTCGCCAGAACCCGTCCACACCTCCTGATCTGCAGACAGCAGGCAACTTCCGAGAACGTTGACGTGGCATTGCCTGGTGCGCGATGCGAATAGGGCCCCCATCTGTTGGGGGGGGCATCTCGATGGCGGCCCGTCATCCCTTGGCGGATGCTCGGGGTGCATTCTGCGCGTGTGTGGATCGGGCGCTCCCGTCTGGCGAGGGTCTCACGGGCGAGACAATTCACCGGCCGGCAAGGCGAAAGAAGGACGAACTTGCCGGCTGGTACCGGAACGCGGGCGCATTCGGTTTCCGGTGAACGTAAATCCGAAAGCAATCGAGCGGGGCCCGAGTAAGGTCAGAATGCCGGTTGAAAGCGGTTTCGTGCCGGTACCCATGAACGATTCGTCGAGGAGCGTCGCCATGCCCATGCAGATTCCCGAACCGGTGCGTCTCGCGGCCGTCGCCGTGCCGCTGGCCGGAGTCGGTGCCCTGCACTTCCCGCCGAAAACAGCCCGCGTCGTCGATCGACTGATCCCGGACTTCCTGCCCGGTCCGAAGCGTGCCTGGACGGTCGGATCCGGCGTCGTCGAGGTCGGCACTGCAGCGGCGCTTCTTGTTCCGCGGACCCGAAGCGCCGCCGCAACGGTCGCGGCGGGACTGCTCACCGCCCTCTGGGTGGGCAACATCAAAATGGCCTGGGACTGGCGCGGCAAGAGTCCCTCGAAGCGCGCCATCGCCTATGGGCGCCTGCCGTTGCAGATCCCGCTCATCGCCGCCGCCCGGTCGCTGCGCTGAGTCGATCGCGCTGACCGCGCTGACCGCGCTGACCGCGCCGGCCCCTACGGCCGCGTCGGTCTCTCCGGCCGCGCTGGCCTCTCCGGGTGGCGGGGCGTCCGAAAAGCCAGGCCGCGAAATGGAAACGCCGGCCCGTCGTAAAGCGGAAAGCACGCGGCGGCGCGCCGGGCCCCGCGGCTGATGGGGCTGATCCGGGCGTGCGGCTAGGCTTGGGGCGATTGCGCCCGCGGCGGTAACGCGGGGGCAGCGGAATATCGGGGCCGCCGACGGGGTTGAACCCAGGAGGCGGCGGGCGAACCAGCCACCGAAAACCGTCGAAGACACGACCAGGGAAGTGGGGCCGGACCGGATATGGCACGCATGCAGGAAAGCGCCGATCTGCTGAAATGCTCCTTCTGCGGGAAGAGCCAGAAGCAGGTCAAAAGGCTCATCGCGGGACCGGGCGTCTACATCTGCAACGAGTGCATCGAGCTGTGCAACGAGATGATCGAGGAAGAGCTCGACACCGGCTCGTCGTCGTCGGAAAACGGCGATCGCCTGCCCCGCCCCGCCGAGATCCGCGACTTCCTCGAGGAGTACGTCATCGGCCAGGACGTGGCCAAGCGCACGTTGGCCGTCGCGGTCTACAACCACTACAAGCGCATCCGCGCCGAGGAGCAGGGCTCGCGCGACGACGTCGAACTGTCGAAGTCGAACATCCTCATGCTCGGCCCGACCGGCTGCGGCAAGACGCACCTGGCGCAGACGCTGGCCCGCAAGCTCGACGTGCCCTTCGCCATCGCCGACGCCACCAGCCTCACCGAAGCCGGCTACGTCGGCGAAGACGTGGAGAACATCCTGCTCAAGCTGCTGCAGGCCGCCGATTTCGACGTGGCCAAGGCGCAGCGCGGCATCATCTACGTCGACGAGGTGGACAAGATCTCCCGCAAGTCGGAGAACCCGTCCATCACCC
>DHCFI07803__coassemble_1286_pt1 | contig 26732 bp, 25 predicted proteins | sample DHCFI07803__metabat2_low_PE_024 | metagenome-assembled genome bin DHCFI07803 | reverse complement strand
AGTCCTTCTCCCAGTACTCGCGGGGACGGCGCATCTCGACGCCGGCGCCCGGATCGGTCTCGGTCTCCGGACGGGCCAGCTCGCTGTTGCGCAGCTCGACGCGGCGGATCTTGCCCGACGCCGTCTTCGGCAGATCGTCGGCGAACTCCAGGCGGCGGACGCGCTTGAAGCCGGCCAGGCGATCGGCGGTGTGCGCCATGATCGACTTCGCGGTCTCCAGGTTCTCCTCCGCCCCCTCGGCCAGGCGGACGACGGCCTTCGGCACGGCCAGGCGCATCGGGTCCGGCGACGGGATGACCGCGGCCTCGACGACGGCCGGATGCTCCAGCAGCGTCGACTCCAGCTCGAACGGCGAAATGCGGTAATCCGACGCCTTGAACACGTCGTCGATGCGGCCCTCGAAGGTGATGTAGCCGTCCTCGTCGCGGATGCCGCGGTCACCGGTGTGGTAGTGCCCGTCGAACATGACGGCGCCGGTCTTGGCCTCGTCCTCGTGGTAGCCCGGGGTCAGGAACAGCGGGTGGCCGTCCATGACCACGCAGATCTCGCCGTCGTCGACCAGCTCGCCGGTCTCCGGGTCGACCAGCACGATGTCGACGCCCGGGCAGGGGCGGCCCATCGAACCGGGGCGGACCTGTTGGCCCGGCGAGTTGCACACCAGCGCAGTGGTCTCCGTCTGGCCGTAGCCGTCGCGGATGGTCACGCCCCAGTCCTTCTCCACCTGCGAAATGACCTCGGGATTGAGCGGCTCGCCGGCGCCGAGCGCCTCGCGGGGCACGCGCGACATGCCGGTCATGTCGGCCTGGATGAACATGCGCCACACCGTCGGCGGGGCGCAGAACGTGTCCACGCCGCAGCGGTCGAGCTGGCCCATCAGTGCCGCCGCGTCGAAGCGGTCGGTGTTGTAGATGAAGATGCACGCCTCCGCCGACCACGGCGCGAACACCTGCGACCACGAGTGCTTGGCCCAACCCGGCTGGGAGATGGACATGTGCACGTCGCCGGGCTGCACGCCGAGCCAGTACATGGTGGTCAGCGTGCCCACCGGGTAGCTGGCGTGGGTGTGGGCGACGAGCTTCGGCTTCGACGTGGTGCCGGAGGTGAAGTACAGCAGCAGCAGGTCGTCGGGGCGGGTCGGGCCGTCGGCCTCGAACACGTCCGGCGCGATGTAGGCGTCGTGGAAGTTGTGCACCGGGATCACGGGCATGCGGCCATCGCCGGAGACGGGCTCCTGGTCCTCGTCGGCGGCGAGCAGGATGACGTCGTCGTCGGCGGCGACGTCGGCGAAGCGGTCCAGGTAACGGCGGGAGGTGACCACCATCTTGATGCGGGCGCGCTCCAGGCGCTCCGGGGTCTCCGCGGCCGGCAGCTGGATCGACGCGGGGCTGACCACGGCGCCGAGCTTCATGGCGGCCAGCAGCGTCTCCCACAGCTCGACCTGGTTGTCCAGCATGAGCATGATGCGGTCGCCGCGGCCGATGCCCAGGCTGCGCAGGTGGTTGGCCACGCGGTTGGAGCGGCGGCGCATGAGGTCGAAGGAGTAGATGGCCTCGGAGCCGTCGGGCTCGACGATCCACAGCGCCGGCTCCGGGTTCTCGTACGCGATGACGTCGAACCAGTTCAGCGCCCAGTTGAAGTCCTGCAGGTCGGGCCACTGGAACGCCTCGCGGGCGCCCTCGTAGTCGGTGCGCGTCGCCAGGAGGGTGTCGCGGGCGGCACGGAAGGCCTCGCTGTCGCGGGTGTGGCCGGGCGTGCTCAGGCGGCCGTCGTCCTGCTGCAGCGTCTGTACGCGCTTCGGGTGCGGCTGGTGCGGGGCGCCGGGGTGGACGGTGCGGTCGAGGCCGGGGGCGGCGGAAACGGGGGCGTTCATGTCGGGTCCTTGTGCGTCGGCGTGGCGTGGATCACAGGTATAGCGTGGGTCACAGTATTTCGTGAATCGCCATTAACTCGCAAGGTTTCCGCCCCCGAAGTGCTTCCGGGGGTGAACCGTCATTCACGCTCCGGGGTCAAAGTGGCCCAGGTCACACGCATTTCGCTTTACGACGCCCCGAGCGGCGCGGGGGTGAGAGGAGCCCGAGCCCCGCCGGCGCACGGAGGGACCGGACCAAAAGATGAAGCCCCGGCCGGGGACATCCCGGCCGGGGCCAATCGGGGCCGGAGATGGGACTCGAACCCACAACCATCCGCTTACAAGGCGGGCGCGCTACCAATTGCGCCACTCCGGCATCGCACGGATTCTACCCCGGCGGATCGCGCGCCCCTCATCTGGGCGGATGTCCGCGCCCGAATCCGCATGTAGACTCCCCGCGGCGCAACAACCGCGCTCACCATTGACGGGCGGGTCCCCACCTACGGATCAGCCGGGACGGAGGGACGTGTCCGAGGAGCAGCCGGCGACCACCGCCGCAACGATCCCCGGTTTCGGGGGCAAGCTGCGCGCGAAGATGCGCAACGCGATGTTCGGCCCGCAGTCGACCGTGGACCTGGTCCAGTCGACGCGGACGCCGCTGCCGCTGGCGCCCATCGACTACACCGATCCCGACCAGGTCACGGCGGTGCTCGATCTGGCGGCGCAGCTCGGCGGGCTGCTGCTGTCGTGCGGCACCGGCAACTCGGACACCGTCCTGCAGCTCAAGGCGGTGACGTCCGCCTACGGACTCACCCGCGTGCAGGTGGACATAACCCTGACGTCGGTGACCGTCTATCACCTCATCGGCGCCCGCCGCACCCCGGTGACGGCCATGCGCGTCGTCGATGCCCCGTCGGTCGACTTCGACCGGCTGCGCCGCGTCGACGCACTGCTCCGGTCGATCCGCGGCGGCCAGATCTCCCTCGAGGACGCCGTCGAACGCGCCGACGCCATCGAGGCCTCCCCTCCCCTGTACCGCCTGCGGATCATCTACCTCGGCTGGGCCGCGATGGCCGCTGCGGTGTCCGTGCTGCTCGGCGGCGGTCCGAGCGTCGCAGTCGTCGCCGCGATCGTCACGGCCGTCATCGTCGCGGCGATCGGCGAACTCAACGTCCGGGCGCTGCCGCCCTTCTTCCAGAACGCCACCGGCGGTTTCATCGCCACCGTCGCCGCGGCGGTCGCCTACGAACTCTCGGGGCTGACGCCCTTCGACATGCAGCCGTCGCGGGTCATCGCGTCGGGCATCATCGTCATGCTCGCCGGCCTCACGCTCGTCCAATCGCTGCAGGACGGGATGACCGGGGCGCCGGTGACGGGATCGGCGCGGTTCTTCGACACGATGCTGCTCACCGGCGGCATCGTCGCCGGCATCGCCATCGGCTTCGAGGTCACCGCCTTCATCGGCATCCCGCTGCCGCCCATCAGCGTCGCCTCCGACCCCAACTTCGCCGAGTCGACGGTCCGCGTGCTCGCCGGCTCCGTGGCCAGCGTCGCCTTCGCCCTCGCCTCCAACGCGGGGTGGAAGGCGCTGGGCGTCTCCGGCGCGACGGCGCTGCTGGGTTCGATGCTCTACTACTGGCTGCTGCTCCCGATCGGCGTCAACCCCGTCGCCGCGGCCGGCGCCGCAGCCACCGCCGTCGGCCTGGCCGGCGGCCTGCTGTCCCGCCGCACCTCGATCCCGCCGCTGGTCACCGCCATCGCGGGCGTCACGCCCTTCCTGCCGGGCATGTCGATCTACCGCGGCCTCCACGCCTTGCTCAACGGCCAGCCACTCAACGGCTTCACCGCCCTGGCCTCCGCGCTCGGCACCGCCACCGCCCTGGCCGCGGGCATCGCACTCGGCGAGTGGCTGGCCCGCCAGATGCGCCGCCCGCCGCGCCTGATCCGCCACGGCGACGTCAAGCGCCCGAAGATCCAGCGCCGGCGCCGCCGCCACGTCGCCGGCACTCAGTCCCCCGACGGCAGCGCCAACCCCGTCGAGGGCCGCACCCGGCTCAGCCGCAGCGCGCGGGCGAAATTCGGCCGTCGGTACGGCCGGGCGCCCGGCGACGAGGGCGTGGATTGGTGACCCGCCGCTGCGCCGGGCGGGCGGCGTCGTAAAGCGAACCCGCAGCGACCCAATGCCGCCGCAGCCCGTTGCCCCGGGCCTTGGTACACTGGAGGGCCTGTATGGGGCGAAAGGCGGGGCGGCCGACCTGCCCCTGAGTCACCTTCACCCACCCTCGGCCGCCACGAGCCAGGAGGATACGTGCCACCCAAGGTCACCGACACCCGCACCGCCCAGAACGAGGCACTGCACCAGGTCGAGGCCGAGACGGCGGCGGGCGCTCGGCAGATCGTCGCCACGTTCTCCGATGACTTCCACGACTGCGTCACGCTGATGTGCATGCTCGGCGTCGAGCCGGAGGGCCTGAGCTACAAGAAGGTCCACGAGGAGCACCTCGAGGCCACCGCCCCGAAGACGGCCAAGCGCACCCGCAAGTCGACGAAGAAGGCCGCGAAGAAGGCCACCGCCAAGAAGACCACGGCGAAGAAGGCGACGGCCAAGAAGGCCGCCGCGAAGAAGACCACGAAGAAGGCGTGATCGCCGTGGGCCGCGAACGCTCGGATTTCGTCGTCGTGGCCAACCGGCTGCCCGTCGCCCCCGTCGACGACGCCTCGGCGCCGGGCGGGGTGCGCTGGGAGGCCAGCCCCGGTGGCCTGGTCACCGCGCTGACCCCGGTTCTGCTGCGCAACAACGGCGCGTGGGTCGGGTGGGCCGGCAGCGTGTCCGACGCCGCCGGGGCGCCCGAGGTCCCCGAGGCCATCGACACCGACGAGGGCCTGCACCTCTTCCCCGTCGAGCTGACCTCGGAGGAGCACGAGAAGTTCTACGAGGGCTTCTCCAACGCCACACTGTGGCCGCTGTACCACTCGCTGATCGTCGCCCCGAAGTACGACGGCGACTGGTGGGAGTCCTACCGCGAGGTCAACCTTCGCTACGCCGAGGCCGTGTCGCGCCGCGCCGCCGAGGGCGCGACCGTGTGGGTGCAGGACTACCAGCTGCAGCTGGTGCCGGGCATCCTGCGGCAGCTGCGGCCGGACCTGACCATCGGGTTCTTCCTGCACATCCCCTTCCCGCCGTCGGAGATCTTCCGGCAGCTGCCGTGGCGCGAGGAGATCGTCCGCGGCCTGCTCGGCGCCGACGTCATCGGCTTCCACCTGGACACCTGCGCCGACAACTTCCTCGACCTGTGCCGCCGCGTCTCCGGCGAGGCCGGGTCGCACACGGGACTGCCGGACACCCTCGACGTCCACGGGCGGTCGGCGGTGCGCGAGGCTTCCGGGACGATTTCGGCGCCGGACGGCCGCACGGTGCGGGTGGGGTCCTTCCCCATTTCCATCGACTCGGGCGACGTCATCGCCAAGGCCGCCGAGGCCGACCGCGACGGCGTCCGCGCACTGGCCGGGGATCCGCGCACGCTGCTGCTCGGCGTCGACCGCCTCGACTACACCAAGGGCATCCTCGTCCGCCTCGAAGCGTTCGAGGCGCTGCTCGAATCCGGGGCGCTGGACCCGTCGGAAAGCGTGCTGGTGCAGGTGGCCACCCCGTCGCGCGAGCGCGTCGACGACTACCGCGTCACCCGCGCCCGCGTCGAGCACGCGGTGGGCCGCATCAACGGACGGTTCGCGTCGCTGGGCCGGCCGGTCATCCATTACATCCACCGGCCGGTGCCGTTCGACCAGCTGCTGGGCTTGTACTCGGCGGCCGACGTCATGCTGGTCACCGCGCTGCGCGACGGCATGAACCTGGTGGCCAAGGAGTACGTCGCCTGCCATCCGGACGGGACGGGTTCGCTGGTGCTGTCCGAGTTCACCGGCGCGGCCACCGAGCTCGACGGCGCGCATTTCTGCAATCCGCATGACCTGGAGTCGGTGAAGCGGGCGATCATGGGCGCGGTGAATTCCCTGGAGCACCACCCCGACGACGCCCGCGCGCGCATGGAGCGCCTGCACGCGCAGGTCCGCGACCACGACGTCGAGCTGTGGGCGCGCAGTTTCCTCGGCGAGCTCGCCCGTGCCCACGATGGGTCGGAGGGCGGCCGATGAGCGGGCGGTCCGCGCGGGCCGGGCGCGTGGCTGGGGCGGTGTGCTTGACGACGCTGATGGCCGCCTCGTTGACGGCGTGCGCAGCGTCTCCCGACGAGAGGATCGCCGGAAAGCGCTGGCAGGTCACCGAGATCTACGACGATCCGGCACTGCCGCGCGGCGTGCCCGAGGGCACCATGCCGCCGATGATCACCTTCGGCCGCGAGTCGTACACCGGCGACGGGGCATGCGGGTCCTTCCAGGGCGCGCTGACCTGGCGCGACGAGGGGATCGTCGCCGTCGGCGAGCCTCAGACCGTGCGCGAGGCGGAGTGCGACGCCGTGGCCCGGACCTGGGACGACCGGCTGCGGGCGCAACTGGCCGGCGAATTCGTCGTGGAGACGCCGGACCCCGACCTGCGGATGACGGCCGTCGGCGACCACCCCGCCGGCGAGGCCGCGCCGGGGTGGGCGGCGGTGTCCGGGGACTGAAGGGGCCGGGCCTACACCGACGGCCGCTGGCGCCAGCCCTCGTCGGCCGGGGCGTCGCGGCCGGCCGAGACGACCTTGGCGTAGGACCCGCGGTGGTACAGCAGCGGGCGGGAGTCGGCGCGGTGGCCCATGCCGGCGATGCGGCCGATGACGATGTGGTGGTCGCCGCCGTCGTGGACGGCGTCGACGGTGCAGTCGATCCACACCGCGCAACCGTGGAGGAGGGGGTTGCCCAGCGGCGACGTCGACCACCGGCCGTGCTCGAACTTGTCCGGGCCGCGGCGGCCGAACGCGGCGGAGATGTCCCCCTGCTCCTCGGTGAGGACGTTGACGGAGAAGCGGCCGGTGGCCTCGATGCGCGGCCACGAGCGCGACGTCTTCATCACCGTGAACAGCACCAGCGGCGGGTCGAGGCTCAGCGAGGAGAAGGACTGGCACGCGAAGCCCACCTGCTCGCCGTCGTCGGTGGCGACGATGGTGACCCCGGTGACGAACTCGCTGAGCGCCTTCCGGATGGACATTTCGTCCATCGTTTCCAGGGGCGCGGGGCGGGCGTCGGCATGCGTCATGCAGGGCACCTTACCGATGGCGGCCGCCGACCGCTCCGGCGGGGAGGGGCCGTTGCGTAGGCTGGTGGCGTGAGCACCATGTCGCCGTCCCCGTCCGCCGTCTCCGCCGTCGCCGCGGCCGAGACCCTGTTGGTGGCCCTCGATTTCGACGGCACGCTGGCGGATCTCGGCGACGACCCGATGGCCGTGCGGCCCCGCGAGGGCAACGTGGACCTGGTGTCGCGGCTGTCGGCGCTGCCGAACACGGAGGTCGTCATCCTCTCCGGCCGGCAGCTGCGGGACCTGCGCTTCCTGTCCGGGATGGAACACGTGGCCCGCCTGGTCGGCAGCCACGGCGCCGAGCCGCAGGACGGCCTGGCCCTGTCCGATGCGGAATCGTCGCTGCTCGAGGCCGTCGACCTGCGGCTGCGCGAGGTCCTGGCCGAAGCCGACGACGATCGCGTGTGGGTGGAGCGCAAGCCCGCCGCCCGCGTCCTGCACGTCCGGCTGCTGGAAGACGAGGTGCGCAAGCGCCGCGTCCTCGACCACGCCATGGCGTTCTTCCGGCCGGTCGGCGGCGTCCACGTCACCGAGGGCAAGGACATCCTGGAACTGGCCGTCCTCGACGTGACCAAGGGCAGCTACCTGGAGGCGGCCCGCAACGAATACGGCGCCGACGCGGTGCTGTTCATCGGCGACGACGTCACCGACGAGACGGTCCTGCGCACCCTGTCCCACGGTGACCTGGGCATCAAGGTCGGCTCCCCCGACGACGGCCCCAGCGCGGCGACGGCCTTCCTGCCGGACACCGCGGCCGTGACCGCGTTCCTCCGCGAGTTCGCCGAGGCCCGCGCAGCCGCGACTGCCTGACCCCGGGCTTTACGACGCCTCGCGCGGCGCTCCCGTGGTCCTGCCCGGCAGGAACTCGGTGGGCAGCATCACCCGCGGGTCACCGCCGGCCAGCGCCGCACCGGCGGCCCGGCCCTTGTCCCGGTTGGGCTGGATGACGGTGGTGACGCCGACGTGCCGTGCCATCTCGATGCCGTCGAAGCCGGTGATCGACAGGTCCTCCGGAACGCGGATGCCGTGGTCGCGGGCGTAGCGGAGCACCCCGAGGGCCTGGGTGTCGGTGGTGCAGACGACGGCCGTGAGCTCCGGGTGCGAAGTCAGCAGTTCGCGGGCGGCGTCGTAATTGTTGTGGGGGTCGTTGAGGTGCCGTTCGATGATGGGCACGTCGGCGTCGTCGACGCCGGCTTCGGCCAACGCCTCCAGCGCACCTTCGACGCGGGAGCGCTGCACGTGGTGCCGGGCCCCGGCCAGGCGCTCGGCGTCGACCAAACCGTCGTTGCGCTGGCGCGACAGGCGCACCGACAACACGCCGACCTTCCGGTGGCCCAGCTCCGTCAGGTGCCGCACCGCCGGCTTGATGGCCTCGCGGTCGTCGATGCCCACGAAAGGCACCTCCCCCACCTCGGTCGGCTGGTCGCAGATCACCGTGGGCAGGCCGCGCTCCAGCACCGCCTGCAGGAAGGGGTCGTCCTCGGCCACCGAATACACCACGAAGGAATCGACGACCGCTTGGCGGATCAGCTGTCGGGGATCCGATTCCGAGGGAGACGGCCCCTGCGAAGCGTCGTCAAGCGACGTGGCGCACTCCGACGACGAAGCGGGGATGACCAGCAGGGAATCCCCGCGACGGCCGCACTCCTCCGACAGGCCCGCCAGGAAATCGACCGAGGCGGGGTCCTCGAAGGCGAAGGACAGCTGCTCCGTGAACAGCACGCCGACCGCCCCGACGCGGCGCATGCGCAAACTGCGCGCCATGGGGTCCGGTCCGGGATAGCCCTGGGCCTCGGCCTGGGCGAGGATGCGCTCGCGCAACTCCGGCGACAACTGGTCCGGCCGGTTGTAGGCGTTGGACACCGTGGTGCGCGACACCCCGAGCTCAGCGGCGATCGACGCCAGCGTCCCCTTCGAACGGCGCCCGGTGCGGGTGGCCCGGGCGGCGGGCGCACCGGGGGTCGGCGACGCCGAATTCTGCTCTGCGGGGTCGGCGGGATCTTCGGCGCTCACGTGCCCGAATCTACCCGATGGCACGGAATCGCCCCCAGTTGGCAACCGTTTTCAATTCGGCGTTATTATGAGCGCATGAAAACTCCCTTCCTGCGCACCGCCCTGGCCGCCTCCGCCGCCGTGGGCCTGACCATGGGGCTCGCCGCCTGCTCCGACGACTCCGCCACCGCCGACGGCAACGGCGGCGACGCCGGGTCGGGCGACACCGTCAAGATCGTCACGTCGACCAAGGTCTGGGCCGACGTCGCCCAGGCCGTCGTCGGCGACGCCGAGGGCGTCGAGGTCGAGCCGATCATCGCCTCCAACGACACCGACCCGCACTCCTACCAGCCGACCGCCGCCGACATGGCCCTGGTCGAGCAGGCCGACGTGCTGCTCGCGGGAGGCGGGCACTACGACGCCTGGCTGACCGAAGCCGCGTCGTCCGACTCCGCCGCGATCATCCTCACCGCCATCGACGGCGACGGCTTCGACGGCCACGGCCACGGCGAGGAGGGCCATGCGGAAGAGGGCCACGCCGAAGAAGATCACGAGGGCCACGACCATTCCACCGAGGTCAACGAGCACATCTGGTACGACACCGCCGCGGTGAAGTCCGTCGCTTCGACTCTGGCCTCGGAGATCAACGCCCATTGGGACATTGGCGCGTCGGACGAGGACGTCGTCAAGCGCCTGGATGAGATCGACGAACGCAAGGCCAAGCTGCCGAAGTCCACGACCGCGCAGACCCACCCGCTGGCCGACGACATTCTCGCCGGCACCAAGATCGTCGACGACACCCCCGAGGGCTACCGCCGCGCGACGCTGAGCGAATCCGAGCCGTCCGCCGCCGATGTCGCCGCGATGCTGGAGACCATCGAGTCCGGTAACCTGGACTTTCTGATCGACGCGCCGCAGACGCGCGACCAGGTGTCCGAGCGGCTCGTGAAGGCCGCGCAGGCCAAGGGGCTGCGCATCGTCAACGTCTACGAGTCCCCGGGCGCCAACGAGAGTTTCTTCGACCTGTACGACCGCATCCTCGATGACTTGGAGCAGGAGTAGTTGACCCCACTTACCTTCGCCGGCGCGGCCGTCGCACCACTGTGGTCCGACCTCGATCTGGAGGTCCGGCCCGGCGAGTTCCTCGCCGTGCTCGGCCCGAACGGCGTGGGCAAGTCGACGCTGATCGGCGCCGCCCTGGGCACGCGTCGATTGACCGCCGGGACCGTGTCCGCGACGCCCGCCATCGGCTACATCCCGCAGCAGCGCATGTTCGACCCCGAGTTGCCCATGCGCGTGCGTGATCTGGTGGGGTTGGCGGCGGCCCACGGCGTGCTTCGCCGGCGCCCGCCGAAGGAGCGCATCGATGCCGCGCTGGCCGACGTCGGCGCGGAGGGCATCGCCGACCGGCGAGTCGGCACCCTGTCGGGCGGCCAGCAGCAGCTGGTCCGGCAGGCGCAGGCGTTGGTCGGGGATCCCGAACTTTTGCTTTGCGACGAGCCGCTGCTCAGCCTCGACCCCGCCGCGCAGCATGCGGCGGTCGATCGGCTCGAGCGGCGCCGGCGGGAGCACGACACGGCCGTGGTCTTCGTGACGCACGGCATCAACCCGATCCTGGGCCACTGCGATCGGGTCCTGTACATCACCCCGCACGGCCACAAGGTCGGGCCAGTCGAGGAGATCATGACCTCCGAAACCCTTTCCGAGCTGTATCGCACCGACATCACCGTCGCCACGGTGGGCGACAAGCTGGTGATCGTCTGATGGACTGGTTGAACGGTTTTCTGGCGGACACCGAGACGCTGCTGCAGGTGGGGTTCGTGCAGTCGGCGATCATCGCCGCGGCGTTGCTGGGGTTGGTGTCCGGCGTGATCACACCGCTGGTGGTGATGCGCCGCATGAGCTTCACCGTGCACGGCACGTCCGAGTTGGCGCTGATGGGCGCGTCGGCGGCCCTGCTGACGGGGTTCAGCGTCGGCGGTGGCGCGATCGTCGGGTCCGTGCTGGCGGCCGTGGTGCTGGCGCTGCTGGGCATGCGCGGCGGGCAGGACACCATCGTCGGCGTGGTGCTCAGCTTCGGCATGGGCCTGTCCGTGCTGTTCATCCACCTGTATCCCGGGCGGACGACGACGGCGTTTTCGCTGTTGACCGGCCAGATCGTGGGCCTGTCCAGCGCGTCGGTGTGGCTGCTGGCGGGCGTCGCCGCGTTGGTGATCGCGGTGGTGGCGCTGTTCTGGCGGCCGCTGTTGTTCGCCTCGGCCGACCCGGTCCTGGCGGCGGCGTCGGGCATCAACGTCCGCGCCATGTCGGTGTTGTTCGCGGTCCTGATCGGCCTGACCGCCGCGCAGGGCGTGCAGATCGTCGGTGCGCTGCTGATCATCTCGCTGGTGATCACGCCCGGTGCCGCCGCGGCGTACGTGACGGCGTCGCCGATGAAGGCCGTGGCGTTGTCCGTCCTCTTCGCCGAGACCGCGGCCGTCGGCGGGGTGCTGCTGTCCCTGGCGCCGGGAATGCCGGTCAGCGTGTTCGTGACCACCATTTCCTTCGCCATCTACCTGGTGTGCCGTTTCATCGGCTGGTACCGGGGCCGCACCGCCACCCGCGACGACGTGTCCGCCGACCGGTGGGCAGTCCCCCGCGACGGAGTCCTTCCCGCAACCGCGGTGGCCGCCGGCGCGGACTGCACGGGCCGCCACCCGGCGCCCTGAGTCTCCCGACCCCCGGTCCCTGGCCCCTGGCCCAGCTTCGCCCCCTGCTTCGCCTCTACTTCGAGGTCGCCACGCGGCGCTGACGCGCGAACTCGCTGAGGGTGACGCCCGCGGCGACCGAGGCGTTGAGCGACTCCACCCACCCCGTCATCGGGATGGACATGATCGAGTCGCACGTTTCCCGGACCAACCGCGACAGGCCCTTGCCCTCAGAACCCACCACGACCACCGTGGGCGTGGTTCCGTCATAGGTGTCCAGCGTGTGATCCCCGCCGGCGTCCAAGCCGACGACCTGGTACCCGGCCTTCTGGAACTGCTTGAGCGAACGCACCATGTTCGTCGCCCGCGCCACCGGAAGCCGCGCGGCCGTGCCGGCGGAGGTGCGCCACGTGACGCCCGTGACGGCCGCCGAGCGACGCTCCGGAATGACCACGCCATGGCCGCCGAACGCCGCGGTCGAACGAATGACCGCGCCAAGGTTCCGCGGATCCGTGATGTTGTCCAGGCACACGATCAGGCCCGGTTCACCCGAGTCCACGACCTTCTCCAAGAGGTCTTCCACGGCCAGGTACTTGTACGGCGGGATCTGCAGACCGATGCCCTGGTGCAGCGAGTTGCCGGTCATCCGGTCCATCTCGTGGCGGGGAACCTCGCGGATCGGGATGCCCCGGTCATTGGAGACGCGCACGGCCTCCTGCAGCCGGTCATCGTTGTCGGTGCCGAGGGCCACGAACAACGTGCTGCCCGGAACCTTGGCGTGCAGGCATTCGACGACCGGGTTGCGGCCGACGACCAGCTCCGAGCCGTCGGTGACGCGCTCGTGGCGCCCCTGGTCCCGTCGTCGCTGCTGCAGCGCCTGCTTGTGGGCCTTGTGATAAACCCGATCCTCCGCCTTCGGCGTGGGCCCCTTGCCACGCAGGCCCCGCTTGTGGCCGCCCGTGCTGGCCTGTTCCTTCTTGTTGGACTTGCGCACCGCGCCGCGGCGCTGGGAATTACCCGCCATGTTGTTGCCTTTCGCTTTCGCTACCCGTCGTAGCGATCGTGGTCGTTCCCGTGGCACTCAGGCCGGTGGGAATCAACCGATGTTCTCGTCTCGCATGATTTCGCTTCATCGCCGCGGTTGCTGCGGCCCCCTTCAGTCAGACAACGACCACTTCGGCCCATCGGCGGTATCGGTGACGGACACGCCGGCCTCGGTCAGCCGGTCACGCACTCCATCGGCGGTCGCCCAATCCTTCTCCTCGCGCGCGGTCTTGCGGGTCTCCAGCTCATGGCCGATGAGAACGCCCAGCGCATGCATCGCGCGATCGTCGCCACCACCAGAAGCCGCCCACTTCTCCGACAGCGGGTCGAAGCCGAGCACCGCAGCCATCGCCCGGACCTCCGACGCACGCTCCTTGGCTCGGGCGTCGTCCCCGTCGGCAAGCAACTGATTGCCCGCGCGCACCGCATTGTGCAGCTCGGCCAGGGCGCGCGGCACGGCGAGATCCTCGTTCATGGCGGCGTCGAACGCTTCGGGGCGATCGCCGATCTCGATCTCGCCGAACTTGTCGGCGGCGCGCTTCAGGAACGCCTCGATGCGGCGGTACCCCGCGGCAGCCTCCTGCAGCGCATCCTCGGAGTACTCCAGGACGGAACGATAATGCGCGCTGCCGAGGTAGTAGCGCAGCTCCACCGGCCGCACGGCCTCGAGGATGTGCGGCACCGACAGGACGTTGCCCAGCGACTTCGACATCTTCTCGCCGGACATGGTCACCCAGTGGTTGTGCATCCAGTACCGCGCGAAGCCGTCGCCGGCGGCATGGGACTGGGCGATCTCGTTCTCGTGATGCGGGAACTGCAGATCCAGCCCGCCGCAATGGATGTCGAACTCACCGCCCAGGTAGTACGTGGCCATCGCCGAGCACTCGAGGTGCCAGCCGGGCCGGCCATCGCCCCACGGCGTGGGCCACGACGGCTCACCGGGCTTCGCGGACTTCCACAGCGCGAAGTCGTGCGGACCGCGCTTGCCCGGCGAATCGGGCTCGCCCTGCTCCATCTCGTCCACGCGGTTGCCGGACAGCGAGCCATAATCCCCGCCCTCCGACGATGCCCACGCATTGACGTCGAAGTACACGTTCCCGTCGACGTCGTACGCGTAGCCATTGTCGATGAGACGCTGCATGTACTCGACCATCTGCGTCACGTGCCCGGTGGCGCGCGGCTCGACGCTCGGCGGCAGCACGCCCAGCTGGTCGTAGGCCCAGGTAAACTCGCGCTCGTACGTCGACACCCACTCCCACCAGGGACGCCCGTGTTCGGCGGCCTTGGTCAGGATCTTGTCGTCGATGTCCGTCACATTGCGCACGAACGCCACGTCGAGCCCCTGGGCCATCAACCAGCGGCGCAGAATGTCGAACGCGACACCGGAACGCACGTGGCCGATGTGCGGCATCGCCTGCGGGGTCGCCCCACACAGGTACACCGACGCATGCCCCTCGCGGAGGGGCTCGAAGTCTCGCAGCTCACGGGTGGCGGTATCGAAGATTCGGAAGTTCACGCCCCCGAGTGTAGCGGTCGGGGCCGCCCCTTCCGAACGCTTGCACGGCGCGTGACCTGCCGCATCCCAGTGAATTCGCCGTCCCGTTCACGCGGGGTTCACGCGGCGTTCGATGAGGGCCGTTCACTTGCATGGCTGCGGCTATGAACCCGAGCCAAACCATGTGCTTTACGACGCCCACCTCTCCCCAATCGCCCCACGGGTCACAGAAAACACCCGAACATTAACTTCGAATGAACGTTCCATTAAACCCTCATTCGGTCTTGCGTTCGACGTTGCGCGCATCTACCATCGGGGGCAGAAAGTCAGTCACGCGCCGCACGCCAGGGGGACAGATGTCGGCCACGAATACCCATTCACTCAGCACTTTCAACGATTCACCGCCAGATCAGCGCGACCAGGCCACCGACACCGCACACATCAAGGACCTCATCGAACGCGCAACCGAAGCGCTTGCTGCAATCGCCTTCACATGCGAATCGTGCCGTTTCTCACCTACGACGCTCCTGCAACTGCTGCCATCCCTGAAGGCCCTGGAAACCGCCCGGCGGGGCGCCGCCATCATCGATGCGAGAGTTGCGGAAACGGTCGTCGATGGCGAACTCTCGCGTTTGATCGGCACGACCAAACCCGACGACTACCTGTTTCGGGAGTTCAGGTTGCCCCGCAACGAGGCACGCGAGCGGGCCGTCGCCGTCGAATTTCTGGCGGACCATCCCACCCTGAGAGATTCGTGCAGCGCGAGCTTGAGGGCGGGAGATCTGACGCTGTCGGGCATCGCGCAGATCAAGAAGGAAATCGGGGAACTGGATGATCGAGCGGAAAGGCCCGTCGAAGACATCGTGAAAGAGGTGGTCGCCCGCTCCCCCACCCATGGCCCACATGGCGCGGGTTCCCTCTGCCGCAAGCTCGTGAAGGAACAGAACAGACGATTCCCGCGGGACCCGAGCACGGCGCATCGAGCTCGGAGGCTGACCGTCGGAAAGCAAGACGGCGACGGCGGGGCGAAAGTCCACGGCTACCTGGATGCGGCGACCGTCGCACTGCTGGAGGCGTGGCTGCTGGCGCACGGCGTGAAAAAGGGCTCGCACGACGACGGACGGACGCCGCCTCAGCGAAACGCCGACGCTCTCGATCTTGCTCTGCGCACGGCGCACGAGGCGCATCCCAGGGTGAAGGGCAAACCCATGTGCACGATCGTCGCTGCTTTGAACGCCGATGACCTGAAGGCGGCGACGGGAACCGGCCACGGGGAGCCGGCGGCGACGCATCCGACCAGGGTCACGACCAGAACCGGGGCCGGAGTTGAGATCGGTCTGATCGACCTGCTGCGATTGGGCATGTCCGAGGAGATGTACGCGGCCATCATCGACGAAACCGCGCCCGTGACCGAATCCCGGTTGAGACTGGGCCGCACCCATCGATCCGCGACGTTCGAGCAGCGGATGGCGCTGCAATTGCTCGATGGCACGTGCCGTCATCCCGGATGCTCCAGGCCGCCCGACGCATGCGATGCCCACCATCTCATCGCATGGCTGCTGGGAGGGGCCACGGATCTGGAGAACCTCACCTTGCTGTGCCGACGCCATCACTCCGACAACGACGACTCCCGGGCGGACCCGCGCCGAGGCCACATGACGCCCAGGACCAACGATCCACGCGGACGCACCGGATGGGCCCACCCGATCGGCGCGGATGGACGGCGAAACGTCGAGTTCAACGACGGCGGCACGCTCGACGAAAGGGCGGCGTGACCACGCCGATGAGAAAGCCACGCTCCTCGGGGCAACCGTCGAGAAGCGAGCTGCGTTCGGCCGCGCTACTTGGCGTCCGTCTTCTTCCAGACGACGGCGGTGCCGACGGCCGCGACGCCCTCGCCCCGGCCGGTGAAGCCCATGTGATCGGTCGTCGTCGCCGAGACGCTGACGGGTGCGCCGATGTACTCCGAGAGAACCTTCTCCGCCTCTTCGCGGCGCGGCCCCATCTTCGGGCGGTTGCCGATCATTTGGGCGGCGGCATTGCCGATGACGAACCCGTTGTCCTCGAGCAGCCGGCGGCATTCCTTGAGCAGACGCTCACCGGAGACGTCGTCGTACTCGGGTCGCCCGACCCCGACGAAGCTGCCCAGGTCCCCCAGGCCGGAGGCGGACAGGAGGGCATCGACGATGACGTGGGCGACCACGTCCCCATCGGAGTGTCCCTCGCAACCGTCCTCGCCCTCGAAAAGAAGGCCGGCCATCCAGCAAGGCTTGCCGGCCTGGACCTGGTGGGCGTCGGTGGCGATGCCCACGCGCGGGATGAGGACGGGTGCGTCGGTCATGTCATTCTCCGGAAATCTCGAACTCGGTCGATTCGGCTTCCTCGGCGATCTGCGTCGCCAGTGCCAAATCGAGGGGGGTGGTCACCTTGAATGCCATCGGATCGCCCTGCACCACGTGGACCGGCTCACCGAGCCGCTCCACGAGGGAAGCATCGTCCGTGGCGTGGAGTGCCTCATCTGCGGGCCGGCCGAAGTGTTCTTCGTATGCGCGACGCAGAAGCGGAAGGCGAAAGCCCTGCGGAGTCTGCACCGCGCGAAGCGAGGAACGGTCGGGGGTGCCGGTGACGACGGTGCCCGACACCTCCTTGATCGTGTCCGCGACGGCGACGACGGGGATGACGGCGTCGGATCCCCCCACCACGGCGCGAACCACGCGAGCGATCATGCCGGGCGGCGTGAGCGCGCGGGCGGCGTCATGCACCAAGACGACCCCGTCTTCGGGCATGCGGCGCATGCCCTCCCAGACGGAATCGATGCGTTCGCCTCCTCCGACGATGAACTCGACGTCGCTGCGGATACGTCCCGCGGATTTGGCGCGCCGGAACAGCTCGCGGGCATACGCCATCATGTCCTCCGACACGATCACCGCGATGTCGTCGACGGCTTCGGATCGCTCGATGGCGGCCACGGAACGCTCGACGAGCGAGCGGCCGCACAGCTGGACGTACGCCTTGGGGATGGGCTCGCCGAGCCTCGTGCCACGTCCGGCCGCGGCCACCAGCGCGGTGACCCGCATGCCCTCGGTCCCCCTAGTCCTCGGAGTCGAGGTCGACGGCGTCGTCCCCCGCGGTGGCCTTCGGCTCCGCCGAATTGGCGGCCTCGTCGGCGAGGGCCTGGTGGCGCTCGATGGTCGCCTCGATGCGGGAGAAGATCTCGGCGGTCTTCTCGTCGTCGACGCCCTCGGCGAGCGACAGTTCTCCGACGAGCACCTGGCGAGCCTTGCTGAGCATGCGCTTTTCGCCGGCGGACAGCCCGCGGTCCTGGTCTCGGCGCCAGAGATCCCGCACGACCTCGGCGACCTTGTTGATGTCGCCGGAGCCGAGACGCTCCTGGTTGGCCTTGTAGCGGCGGGACCAGTTGCCCGCTTCCTCGACGTCCGTTTCGCGGAGGACGGAGAAGACCTTGCGCAGGCCTTCCTCCCCGACGACATCTCGCACACCGACGAGTTCGGCGTTCTTCGCCGGAACCTGAATGTTCAGATCACTCTGCAAGATCTGGAGGACGAGGTACTGAACGGTCTCGCCGTTCAGCTCGCGCTCGATGATTTCCTCGATCTTCGCGGCCCCATGATGCGGGTAGACGACGGTATCGCCGACGCTGAATTCCATGTGGTGTGCACGCCCCTTTCAACGGCCCTCCACCCTATCACGACCCCCCTGCAAATTACCGCTAGTATGAGAAGAGCCTTTGAGGACACTAAGGTGGGTTCTCAACTGCAGAACCCAGTTTCAAACCCCAATCCTCAAGTTGCCCTAGATGATGGAGGACACGAACTCATGACCCTCAAGTCGGTTGTCCGCCGCGGTGCCCTCGCCACCGTCGCCGCCGCTTCCGCCGTCGCGCTCGCCGCCTGCGGCGCCGGCCAGATTTCCCAGACCGCCAACCAGGTCGCCGCCGTCGACGGCGCGCAGAACGTGCAGGAGGCGGTTCCGGGCGGAGTCGCCATCCGCGACGCGCACATCATCGTCGACCCGGAGTCGGGTGACGCGGCGCTGAAGTTCTCCGTCACCAACCAGGAGCGCTCGAACGACGCGGTGTACACCCTCGAGTCCGTCGAGGTCGAAGGCGCGGGCGAGGCTCAGCTGACCCCGGTCACCTCGACCAAGTCGTACGATGCCGCCTCCAACGGCGAGCAGGAGATCCCGCGCGACTGCCAGATGGTCGTCGACTACGCCGGCGCCGTCGAGCAGTACTCGGCCCAGGCCGATGCGAACCCGGGCTGCATCACCTACTTCTCCAGCACCCTCGACTCCGAGACGCTGGCGGGCGACAAGTCCAACGCGATCGGCGAGAACCGCAACGTGACGTTCACCTTCCAGGGCCCGGAGGGCACCGAGGAGATCGAGCTGTTCGTGACCATCTCCTCCTACATCCCGGAGGCCGGTTCCGTGGACCGCGGCGACAACGGCCTGGCCGAGGGCGCCAAGCCCGCCGAGGCGTCCGACGCCGAGGCCGGTGCCGACGACGCCGCGCAGGGCGACGCCACCACCCCGGCGGCCGAGCAGGCCATCGGCCAGATCAACCAGCAGTAGGCTCCGTGGCGAAGGGGCCGTCCTACCGTTGCTCCGCCTGTGGATGGCGGGCATCCAAGTGGGTGGGGCAGTGCCCTTCGTGCGGGGAATGGGGTTCTTTGACCGAGACCGTGGACACGGTCGGACGTTCGCGTTCGACCGTCTCCGCGGTCTCTTCCGCGTCCGGGCTCCCGGCGGTCGCGGCGAAGCGGATCACGGGCATCGACCCCGGGCTCGCGAAGGCCGTGCCCACCGGCATCGGGGAGCTGGACCGGGTCCTCGGCCGGGGCGTCGTGCCCGGATCGGTGGTGCTGCTGGCCGGCGAGCCGGGCGTCGGCAAGTCGACGCTGCTGCTCGAGGTCGCGTACCGCTGCGCGTCCGGTGAGTTGGGCCCGGCGCTGTACGTCACGGGCGAGGAGTCCGTGGGCCAGGTGCGGCTGAGGGCCGAACGGACGGGTGCGCTTCACGACGAGCTGTATCTCGCCGCGGAGTCCGACGTGGGGGAAGTCATCGAGCAGGCGTTGGCCGTGAAACCCGGCCTGCTGATCGTCGATTCCGTGCAGACGATGCAGGCCGCCGGAGTCGAGGGGACGCGCGGCGGGGTCGCGCAGGCCCGCGCCGTCACGGCGGCGTTGACGGCGCTGGCGAAGGAATCGGGGATCGCGATCCTCGTGGTCGGGCACGTGACCAAGGACGGCACCGTCGCCGGCCCGCGGACCATGGAGCACCTGGTGGACGTGGTGCTCAATTTCGAGGGCGACCGGCACTCCGGGCTGCGCTTCCTGCGCGGCCTGAAGAACCGTTTCGGCGCGACCGACGAGGTCGGCTGCTTCGAGCAGACCGCCGACGGCATCCGCGAGGTGGAGGATCCGTCGGGATTGTTCCTGCATCACCGCTCCCCCACCCCGGGCACCGCGGTGACCGTGGCCATGGAGGGGCGCCGCCCGCTGTTGGCGGAGGTGCAGGGGCTCATCGTGTCGGGGGACGCGAAGAGCAACCGCCGCAACGTCTCCGGGCTGGACCAGCGCCGGGTGCCGATGGTCGCCGCGATCCTCGCCGAACACGGCCCCAGCATGAAGACCCTGGCCAGCCAGGAAATCTACGTGGCCAGCGTCGGCGGCATGTCCATGGTCGAGCCGGCGGCGGACCTCGCGGTGGCCATCGCGTTGGCATCGGCGGCGAAGCAGCGGCCGGTGCGGGAGAACACCGTGGTCATCGGTGAGCTCGGGCTGGCCGGGGAGGTGCGCCGCGTCCCCGACATGGCCCGGCGGCTGAAGGAAGCCGCGCGGATGGGGTTCTCCCGCGCCATCGTCCCGAAGGAGACCGAGGACGTGCAGGGGTCGGCCAAATCCGGCGGCCTGCGGCTGGTGCGCGTGGGCACCGTCGCCGAGGCGTTCAACGCGGCATTGGGGTAGGTGCGGCGCGGTAGGCTTGTCCCGTGTCGGATTTGAGCCATGACCTGCTGAAGACCCTCGCCCCGGGCACGGGCATCCGCGACGGACTGGAGCGGATTCGCCGCGGCCGCACGGGCGCGTTGATCGTGCTCGGCTACGACGACGAGGTCGCGGGCTTGTGCGACGGCGGCTTCGAGATCGACGTGGCGTTCGCGCCGACGCGGCTGCGGGAGCTGTGCAAGATGGACGGCGCGGTGGTGCTGTCGACGGATGGCACGCGCATCCGCCGGGCGAACGTGCAGCTCGTGCCGGATCCTTCGCTGCCGACGGATGAGTCGGGCACGCGGCATCGTTCCGCGGAGCGCACGGCGTTGCAGACCGGGGTGCCGGTGATCGCGGTGTCGCAGTCGATGAACATCATCACGGTGTACGCCGATGGCGTGCGGCATGTGCTGAAGGATTCGGCGGAGATCCTGTCGAGGGCAAATCAAGCGCTCGGCACGATCGAGCGCTACCGCTCGCGGTTGGACGCGGAGGCCGAGGAGCTGTTCGCGGCGGAGCTGTCCGGGTACGCGTCGGCGTCGGAAGTCGTCGGGGTGCTGCGCCTGTCGGAGCTGTTGCGGCGTGCGGCGGAGTCGGTGTCGCGTGATGTGGTGGCGCTGGGGTCGGACGGGCATCAGCTGGACGTGCAGTTGCGCGAGCTGGTGGCGGACACCGCGCCGAATTCGCGCCTGCTTCTGCACGACTACCTGGTCACCGCGTCGGGGCTTCCCGACGAGGCCGACGTGGACGCCGCTTTGGCCAGCCTCGCCCATCTGCCGGACCCGGATCTGCTGGGGCCCCGGGCGGTGGCGCAGGTGCTGGGTTATCCGACGGACGCGGAGGCGTTGGGCGAGCGCGTCGATCCGCGCGGGTACCGCGCGCTGGCGAGGGTCCCGCGCATGCAGTATTCGCTGATGGACAAGCTGGTGGCGCGGTTCGTCACGTTGCCGTCGCTGCTGAAGGCGCAGACGGAGGATCTGGCGGCGCTGGAGGGCGTGGGCCCGTTGTGGGCGCGGCACGTCCGCCAGGGGCTCGATCGGTTGGGGCCGGCCTGACTGCCGCCGGGGCCGGCTAACCCCTGATGTTGAACGTGAAGGGGTCGGAGTTGCGGTCGCCGACCAGGCCGTAGACCAGGTAGCTGCCGGGCTCGACGTCCAGGCGGTCGGTGGCGGTGCACTTGCCGGGGGCGGAGCTGGTGCGGGACCAGTTGACGTCGTAGACGACTTCCTCGCCGGCCGCGACCGTTTCCGTGCCGGTGCCCTCGGAGTCGTGGCAGTCGAGGTCGGACCAGATGCGCTCGTAGGTGAGCATGTCGTAGACCTCGAAGCGCAGGGTGTCCTCGTCGAGGTTGATGTCGCAGTCGGCGTTGGTGGGGTTGGCCATCGTCAGCGCGAAGCGGGGGTTGTCGTCGGCGTAGTTGGGGGCGTCGGCGGTGACGGTGAGGATCAGGTCGCCGAGCTCGCAGGTGTCCTTGTCCACGGTGGCGGGCGTTTCCGAGGCCGGGTTGGTGGTGTACGGCTCGGAGGAGGGCCCGTCGGGCGCGGAGGTGTTCTCCACGCCGTCGTCGCGCGTGACGGTGACCGACTCGCTGACTTCGGCGGCCTGGTCGGTGCCGGCGTCCGTGCCGCCCGCCGCCCATCTGACTATGCCGACGATCACGAGGATCAACGCGATGGCCAGCACCAGCGCGGCGATGCGTCGGCGCCGGTAGATCTCCGGGGGCAGCGGTCGGTTGGTCACGCCATCAGATTAGCGGGTTCTCGCTGACGCCCTTGGTCACCACGACCTCGGCGCGTCCGTCGCCGAGGTGGTAGCGCATGCCGACGACGCCGACCTTGCCGTCGTTGAGGCGGCTCTTGATTTCCGGAGAACGGTCGACGATGTGGTTGACGATCTCGCGGACGTGGCGGCGCTCCAGGTCCTCGATTTCGGTCTGGCCGTCGTTGCGGGCGGCCAGCAGCGACGGCGTGACCTTCTCCACGAGCACTCGCTGGAATCCGCCCGGCAGGTCGCCGCCCTGCAGGGCGGAGTGGGCGGCCTTGACGGCGCCGCAGGACTCGTGGCCGAGGACGGCGACGAGGCTTACGCCGAGGGAGTCGACGGCGAATTCCAGGGAGGCGAGGACCGACAGGTCGGTGATGTGCCCGGCCGTGCGGATGACGAAGATGTCGCCGAGGCCCTGGTCGAAGATGATCTCCACGGGGACGCGGGAATCGGAGCAGGAGAGCACGACGACGGCGGGGTTCTGGCCGGCGGTGAGCTTCTCGCGCCGGGAGGGGTCCTGGTTCGGGTGGGCGGACTCGCCCTCCATGAAACGGTGGTTTCCTTCGAGCAGGTGCTTCCAGACGGATTCAGGGGTGCGTGGCATACCATCCATTCTGCTAGGTGTTCGCAGAATGGAGTGAATCGGGCTTTGAAATCAGCACAATCCGGGGGTTCCGGCTCTCTTTCGGGGGCGGGGACGGGGGCACCGGAGGGTTCCGCCGACTGGCGCGCCGATCTCGTCGCGTGGTTCCGCGCCACCGCCCGTCCGCTGCCGTGGCGCGATCCGGCGACGTCGCCGTGGGGGATCCTGGTCAGCGAGGTGATGAGCCAGCAGACCCCGGTCGCCCGCGTCGCCCCGTCGTGGCGGCGGTGGATGGGGTTGTGGCCGGAGCCGGCGGATCTCGCCGCTGCACCGGCGGACCAGGTGCTGCGCGAGTGGGGGAAGTTGGGTTATCCCCGGCGTGCGCTGCGGTTGAGGGAATGTGCGGCGGTCATCGTCGCAAAGCACGGGGGCCGGGTACCCGCCGACGTCGACGAACTGCTGGCCCTGCCCGGCATCGGGGATTACACGGCGCGTGCGGTGGCGGCGTTCGCTTTCGGCGCGCGCACGCCGGTGGTGGACGTCAACGTGCGGCGGGTGCTGCGGCGGCATCGGCAGGCGACGTTCTTGCCGGGTGCGCACAAGCGCGCCGACTTGGCCGTGGTCGAGGGCTTGCTTTACGACGACCCGGCGTCCGCCGCCGAGTTGTCCGCCGCGTGGATGGAGCTGGGGGCGACGGTGTGCCGCACGCGCCCGGCGTGCGCGGAATGCCCCGTGCGGGAGTCGTGCGCGTGGGTGGCGGCGGGGTCGCCGGAGCCGTCGGAGGAGGAGCTGGCGGCGGCGAAGAAGCGGGTGCAGAAGTTCGAGGGCACCGACCGGCAGGTGCGGGGGAAGTTGCTGGACGTGTTGCGGGCGGCGGAGTCGCCGGTGGAGAAGGCCCTGTTGGATGCGGTGTGGCCGGATGAGGCGCAGCGGTCGCGGGCACTGTTTTCGCTTCTCGACGACGGCCTGGCCGTCCAGGACGCCGACGGATTGTTCCGGCTGCCCACGTAAGCGCGGTGGGCGATCCGCGCGGGTGGCTAGTCTGGTTTTCATGGGCGGTTCAGCGGCGGGTGCGGCACCGGGGCGGGCTTCGAGCTCGCCATTCCGGGCGCGCACGCCGGTGACCGCGGTGCTGCTCGCGATCGTGATGATGGCCGTCGCGGGATGTTCGGGCGGCGCCGGTTTCGAGGGGGCGGGCCCGGGCTCGGATTCGGGAGCCGATGCCCCACCTGCCGTCGAGCGTGAGCCGGGGGCGGTGATCACCGAGATGGACCTGGCGGTGGAGTCGCCGAGCGTGGCGTCGGCGCGGCGGATCGTCTACGCCTCGACGGACGCGCACGGAGGGCCGAACGTCGTCAGCGGATCGGTGCTGGAGCCGACCGCCGAGTGGACCGGGGACGGGCCGCGGCCGCTGCTGGTCATCGCGCCGGGGACGCAGGGGGCGGCGGACAACTGTGCGCCGTCGATGACCATGCACTTCGGCACCGCTCCCCCGCCGCCGTCACGGCATTTCCTGGATCTGGGGTGGGCGGTGGCCATCACGGATTACGAGGGCCTGGGCACGCCCGGCGCCCACACGTATCTGGTGCGCGAAGCCCAGGGCCACGCCGTGCTCGACATGGCCAGGGCGGCCGAAGAGCTGATCGGCGGGTTCGGTTCGGGCGGGTTCGGTTCGGATGGCGCGGCTGAGACTCCCGTCGCCGTGTTCGGGTTCTCGCAGGGAGGCGCCGCGTCGGCGGCGGCCGCCGAGATGGCCGGGGACTATGCGCCGGAGGTGAACATCCGCGCCGTCTACGCGGGCGGGGTGCCGGCAGATCTGCCGTCGACGGCCGCCGAGATCGACGGGTCGCCGTTGTCGGGGGCGATGGGCTACGCGATCAACGGCCTCGTCGCGGCGTACCCGGAGGTCGGCGAGGAGATCGACGGCATGCTCAACGCCGAGGGCCGCAGTTTCCTCGACGAGACCGCGACGCAGTGCATCGGGGCGACGCTGGCGATGTGGGGCCGGCGCGATTCGGCGGACTTCACCGTCGATGGCCGGTCATTCGCCGAGCACCTGGGGGATGGGGCGGGTCCGGGATTGAGGCGGGCCGTCGGCAAGCAAACTCTGGGGACGACGGCGCCGGGGATGCCGGTGTTCGTGACGCACAACGTCGAGGACGACGTCATCCCCGTCGCCGGCGCGAGGCGGCTGGTGCGGGATTGGTGCGCGGCGGGCGCGAACGTCACGTACTCCGAGGTCGACGAGGACCTCGGCGACGCCTCGCACGGGCTGGCCTGGCAGCTGACGGCCGATGAGGCGTTCGGGTGGCTGGTCAGCGTCATGGGCGGCTCGGGGGTGCCGGGGAACTGCTGAGGCAGTAACCACTTGTGCCCGCGCTACTTGTGCCCGCGCTACTTGTTCCGGCGCGGCCGCAGCTTCACCGACGGCATCGGCGGCGAGGGAATGCGGTCGATCTGGGCGCGGGTGGGCGCCCCCTCGAAACCGGGGTACCCCTCGACGACGCCGAAACGGCGGGCGCGGGCGTCGGCGTCCTCCCAGTCCTCGCGGGCGGCGCGGACGGCGGATTCGTCTTCGCCGACGAAGTTCCAGAACATCAGCAGGTCCTCGCCGTAGGGGTCGCCGGCCAGCAGGACCAGGGTCGCGCCGTCGTCGCCGGCGGTGATGGTGGCCTCGGCGACGGGGCCATGGGAGTACGCCAGGGCGGCGGGGCCGGCGGTGGCGGCAGCGGAATCAGCGCCAGAATCAGTGCCGGAACCGGAACCAGAGCCCACCGCCAGTTCCGCGGAACCGGAGTCGACGAGGATGCCCACCTCGCGGCCCAGCGGCGCCGTCAGCGAGGCGCCCGGCTCCATGCGCAGCTCGGCGGCGAGCGCGCGGCGGGGAGCGGGAATGGGCGAAGCACCGAAATCGGCCTCGTTGGTGCCACCGGCGGCGTCGGCGAGCGAACCCGCTCCCCCGACCTCGCCCTTGAGCTCGCCGAGGAACACCCGAGCGGTCACGCCGCCGTGAGCGACCTCGCTGGTGGTGAAGTGGTGCAGGCCGCGCTCCGCGTGGCGCTCGTCGGTCGGGTAACCGAGCCACAGCTGCACGCCGTGCAGGTCCGGTCCCTCGGGCCAGGAGTACTCGGAGTGCGCGATGCCGGCGCCGGCGACCATGAGCACCGTGTCGCCGGGGGTGACGTCGAGGTGGTGGCCGGCGGAATCGTCGTGGCGCACGCGCCCGGAGAACAGCCACGTGCAGGTGGCCAGGTAGGTGTGCGGGTGCGGGGCGACGTCCATCGACGGCGCGGCCGGGCCGAAGTGATCGGCGAAGATGAAGGGGCCGACGCTGGTGCGCTCGATGTGCGGCAGGGTGCGCCGGACGGTGATGGCGCGGTACCCGCCCAGCGGGACCTCGCGGGGCTCGAGGACGGCGATTGTTGTCATGTCACCTATTGTACCCGCATCGCGCCGCTCCGGCCAGGGCCTCTCCCGATCCAACCTCGGTATCCCGCTTTGCGACGGCCGACCACCCCTTCCCCAGCAGCCGCGCTCCCCGTCTCCAGCAGCCGCGCTCCCAATCGAGTTAACCCACCCCGAATGACGTAACCCACCCGTTGCAGCGGGTGGGTTAGATCATTCGGGGTGGGTTTGGCGGTGTTTGGTGGGTTTGGCGGTGCTTGGCGACGACCACGCGGGCCGTCGTCAAGCGCGCCCGGCTCGAGCTGCCCCGGCCGAACTGCCCGGGCCCGGGCAGCTACTTCTTCCAGCGGCCCCGGTAGTTCAGGCCCTTGCCCAGGCGGACGGAGAATCCGCCGCGGCTGTTGATGGTGACGGGCCCGATGCGCTTCGAACCGGAGACGCCGGAGCCCGACCAATTCAGCCAGGAATCCTTGCCCAGCTTCGTGCGCTTGCGGAAGAAGATGCCCATTTACGCGTCCTTCTCCCCGTCGCCATCCGAATCAGCCCGGCCCTCGGCGCTGGCCTCGGCCTCGCCCTCGCGGGAGGCTTCCTCGACCGCGGCCTCCGCGGCGTCGATGACGTCACCGGCGCCGGAACCGATGGTGCCGTCCGCCGCGCCCATGGCCTCCAGGCCGTCGA